>JAABUK010000102.1_pt1 | contig 199997 bp, 157 predicted proteins | sample 5559141 | NCBI WGS metagenome assembly JAABUK01 (sample SAMN10711869, study PRJNA513367) | rock metagenome | isolation source: Antarctica rocks | place: Antarctica: Victoria Land, Pudding Butte nord | collected 2016-01-03 | reverse complement strand
ACAAGAGCAACAGCAGGTACGTCTGCTTCGCTCCTGAATGACAAGCGATGGGGCGGGCAACGGCAGGTGCAGGTGCAGGTGCAACGGCAAGGGCAACGGCATGACAATACAGGGGTCCTTCGCTGCGCTCTAGGATGACGGCGTTTTTGGGGCGGGGGCGGCGGGGGGTGCGGCGGGTGTCGATATAACGGCGGGGGTGAGGTGCAACAGCAGGGTCGTCTGCTTCGCTCCTGAATGACAAGCAAAAGGGCGGGCAACGGCAACGGCAAGGGCAAGGGCGGGTGCAACCGCAACGGCAAGGGCAGGTGCAACCGCAACGGCAAGGGAAGGGCAGGTGCAACGGCAACTGCAAGGGCATGACAAATACAGGGGTCCTTCGCTGTTACAGGGGTCCTTCGCTGTGCTCTAGGATGACAGGTTTTGGGGCGGGGCGGGGCGGGGCGGGAGACGGGAATGGGGCTGGTGACGGCTGCGCGAGTGCAACAGCAGGTTGCTTCGCTTCGCTCCTGAATGACGAGCAATCCGGTCAGGGTTGGAGGAGCCAGGCGTACTGCTCGTCGGTGAGGGGGACGACGGAGAGGCGGAACTGGCGGAAGAGGAGGGAGTTCTCGAAGACGGGGGCAGAGCGCATTTCGGCGAGGGTTTTTTCGCGGTGGAGACGCTTTCCGGACTTGATGCGGACGAGGGGATGCCGGGGGTCGGAGGCGTCGACGGAGGTGACGGTGGCGGTGCCGATGGCGGCTTTGCCGGTGTTGGAGTGGTAGAGGATGAGCTTGTCGCCCCGCTGCATGTCGCGGAGGTTAAGAAGGGCTTGCGGATTTTTGATGCCGTCCCATGTGGTTTCGCCGTCGCGGAGGAGATCGTCGAAGGAGTAGCTTTCGGGTTCGGATTTCAGGAGGTAGGGCATTGGGGGGCTCTTTTCAGGGACGGGGACAGGGGACGGGGAACAGGCTACAGGGGCGGGACAGGGAACAGGGAACAGCGGACGGGACAGGGGCGGGCAGGGCAGGAAAGGGAACAGCGGACGGGACAGGGGCGGGCAGGGCAGGAAAGGGAACAGCGGACGGGAACAAGACGGGGGGGAACAGGGCGTGGGACAGGGACGAGGAACAGAACTAGGGCCAGAGACAGTTTAGCCTCCCAGGTCGATAAGGTGGACCTCTGGGAGGGGCTGGCCGAGGAATCGGGAGCCCAGGGTTTGGAACTTCCCTACGGAGTCGGTGGCGTAGAAGGTGCAGGCGGGAGTGGGGGAGATGGGTTTGAGTGGGACGGGCGTGGGGCCGGGTGGGAGGAGGGTGGCTGCGGCCTCGGCGGTGGCGGTGGCGGAGTCGATGACGTGGAGGGGGTGGCCGAGGCTGGCGAGGGTTTGCTCCAGAAGGGGTCGGAGGAGGGGGTAGTGGGTGCAGCCGAGGAGGAGGGTGGTTAGGGTGAAGTCCTGGGGGACGTTCTGGGCGCGGGCTTCGGCGAGGGCTTCAGCGAGGTAGATGCGGGCGACTTCGCGGGTGACGGGGTGGTCGATCCAGCCCTCTTCGACCAGAGGGACGAGGAGGGGGCAGGCCTTTTCGATGGCCCCGACGCCCAGGCTGGCGAGGGCTTGGGTGTAGGCGGCGGATTGGACGGTGGCGGCGGTGGCGAGCACGAGGACGGTGGCTGGGGCGTGGGGAGGTCGTTCCGGACCCGTCTGCGGAGGCTGCGACGCGGGCTCCCGTGGCGCAGCGAGAGACATATGGGGGATCTTCGCTCCGCTCAGAGTGACATTGCTTGCAAGCAGGCTTTTCCTTCCGGCGGGGATGGGTGTCGTAAAGGCATCGGTTCGAAAGGGGATTCTCGTTTCGCTCAGAACGACTGATGGTGTCTGGGAGACAGCCTTTGCGGCGGCCTCCGCGCCGGGTTCGATGACGCCGAGGACGGGGATGGGGGCGGCGGCGGAGCGAATGTCTTCGAGGGCGAGGGCGGTGGCGGTGTTGCAGGCGATGACGAGAAGATCGGCGCCTCCCTCGAGGAGAAAGCGGGCGGAGGAGACGGCGTAGCGGGCGATGGTCTCGCGGGACTTCGAGCCATAGGGGAGGCGGGCGGTGTCGCCGAGGTAGAGGTAGCGGGCGGAGGGAAGGAGGTGGAAGAGGGCGCGGAGGACGGTCAGGCCGCCGAAGCCTGAGTCGAAGACTCCGATGGTGGGTTGGGGAGGGGCGGCGTGGGTCATGGTGCTGGTCCTTTGAATCAGGTGAAGCTGGTGATCTGGGGAGCTAGCGATCTGGTGATGCTGGTGATCTGGTAAAGGTGGGCCTGGGTGGGTGGCGCTGGTGAGGGTGTGTGGGGTCGTTTCGAGCTTGGATGGTGGATCAGGGCTGGGAGGTGGTGGCGGGTTGGAGGGAGGCGGCGGCGGTGTCGACGGCGGGGTAGGTGCGGAGGAGGTCGGCGTGTCCGGCGAGGGTCTCGCGGGGCTGGCCGTCGACGAGGAAGCGGACTTCGGTGAGGCTGGGGAGGGCGGCGTGGAGGGTTCCGACGATGGAGAGGATGGTTAGGTTTTCGGTCTCGATGCCGGCGGGGTGGGTGTCCGCGAAGGAGCCGTGGAGGTTGACGATGGCGAGCTGGCCGGTGCTGAGGGGCCCGTAGGCGGGGAGGGCGTCGGGGCGGCTCGCGGAGAGCCTGGAGCCGGTGATGGGGAGTTTGAGGAGGAAGACGTCATCGACGCTGGGGCCGGAGGGGAGGGGGTGGGCGGAGGCGGGGAGGGCGTACTCGGCGAGGAGGCGGGTGAGGAGGATGCGGGCGCGGGTGGAAGGCTCCTCGGGGAGGGCGAGGCTGCGGTTGCTGACGGTGATGGACGCGTCGGCATCGTTGGCGAGGAAGAGGGATGCGGGCTCGTCGGAGGCGGAGGTGGGAGCGGCGATGGGGGTCTCGTCGGCCGGCATGGCGAGGCGGTCGTGCGCCTGTTTGCAGCCGCGGATAAGGACGAGCGAGGCGATGAGGATGCCAAGGTTGAGCGACCAGAAGAGGACGCGCTGGTGGCCGCGGATCATGGCTCGACTCCGGGTGTGGAGGAGGCGGGGCCGAGGTCAGGCTGGGGCGAGGGGGTCGGGTCGGCGTGGCCTCGCCAGAAGAGGAGAGCGGTGGCGACGGCCTCCGCGACGCGCTGCTGGTAGGCGGGGTCGGAGACGGGGACGGCAGCGGACGGGGGCGCGGCAGCGATAGGGGCGATCTCGACGGCGACGGCGGGGCAGAGGAGCGAATCGATAGGCTTGACGGAGGCGCGCGAGAGGTGGACGGGGAGGTTGGCGCGGGCGATGGCGACGCCGATCTCGTTGGCGAGGCGGAGGCTTTGGGGGAGGCTGTCGGTCTGGGCGGAGTTCCAGGGGATGATGCGGGAGGGGATGTAGGGGAGGGGGAGGGAGGTGTCGGGGGTGGCGAGGGCGGAGGTGACGATGTGGACGCCGTTGCCGGAGGAGGTGGCGTGGAGGAGGATGCAGGCGACGGGGTGGACGTGGTTGGCGACGCCGGCGCGGGTGTCGGGGGTGGGGGTTTGGGCGGGAGTGGGGGTTGGGGGGTGGCTGGGGCTGCTGGGGTCAGAGGGGTCGGCGAAGATAGGAGGGTCGGGGGCGGGGTGTGGGGGCGCGTCGGCTTCGCGGGCGAGGAGGACGGAGAGGTTGTTGCCGGCGAGCAGGGTTCGGATGCGGTTGGCGAGGGCGAGGGTGACGTCTTTTTCGAGCACGCCGTTGCTCAGGCGGGCACCCTCGTCCGGGCCGCCGTGGGCGGGATCGAGGAAGATGAGGTTGTGGTTGATGTAGGCGGCGGAGGTTTTTGGTGCGGGTTTGGTGGTGCTGGGGGTCTGGGCTGGAAGAGCGGTTGCGAGGAGGAGCGCGGCGGCGATTTGGGGGAGGGGCGGGTTCACTGGCGAGCTGGTCTGATGATTGTACTTTGGGGGTTGTGGGTGGGCGGTCTGGGTTGGCGCGGAGCGATTTGGGTTCTGGGGGTGGTGGGATTGGGGTCGCCTTCGGCAGAGTGGGGCACCCGCCTTTGGCTTGGCTGGTGGACGGTGTTGTGAGGCTGGATCTGTCTGGACGATTTGCTCAGGCGCCCAGGCGTGGGGCGTCAGGTTCAGGCGTGGGGCGGCGCGAGCGTGGTGGCGTTCCCGGTTGGGGCGGTGATGGCGCGCAGGCTGAAGCTCGCGATAGCCGGGGGGCTCGAGTCTGGACGGAGCTGGAGGGTGCCGAGGGCCTCGGTCTCCGTGGTCTGGTCGCGGAGACGGAAGACGAGGACGCCGGGCTGGACCTCCTTGGCAGAGAGGAGGGCGAAGCCACCGGTCTGCTGGCGGAGCCTGATCTGCGCGGCGGCCGCGGGGGCGAGCGCGACGTTGGGAAGGGCGTTGCTGAGCGCGGGGTCGCTGCCGTGGTTGAAGGCGGCGAGCCAGGCGTAGAGGAGGCGGCCGGCGGGGGTGTCGGGGATGAGGCCGGCCTGCTCGCCGAAGCGGGGCAGGTGAACGATGACGAAGGGGTGAACGTCGCTGACGTGGTCTCCATGGCGGGCGGGGGCGGGGGCGTCGGCGGGGTCGCCGAGGACGATGGTGTCGACTTGGTTGGGGTCGTCTTTTTCGTCTTTGTTGTCGGCGGGCGGGGTGGGAGCGGCGGCGGAACGGGCTGTTCCGGGGGTGCCGGAGGTGGGGTGTACGCGGCCATTGTGACCCAGGGCGTAGACGACCGAGGAGATTGCGAAGATGGCGGCCACGGTGGCGAGCAGGATGGCTTCGGGGCGGATGGGCTGGGTGCGGGTGAGATAGAAGCTGGGGGTGGTGGGAGCGGCGGCGGGGAGGGGCTGCTGCACGGCCTGGGTGATCCTTCTCATCTTCGTGACTCTGGTGGTGCTCGTGATCCTGGGTACTCTGGGCGGCCGGGCGGGATGAGTTCCTGCGGGGTTCGGCTGCCATGATCAGTGTAGTGCGGTCTGGGCGTCGACAGGTGGAGTGGGCGAAGGTTAGGATCGCGGAGAAATAAGCGGGTCTCCCTCGCTGATGAGTGAGGAACGGAGGGCCACGGACGCTGGAGCGCGGATCCTTCGCCTATGCCGCTGGTCCTTCCTCAACGCCTCGGGACACGCCCCGACAACCGCAGTTGTCGTGGGTGAATTACAAAGGCCTTTAGCAGCACCCGCAGCTCCGCCCCTCCCAGGCTTCGCGACCTTCCTTGACCAGCACGGGAACGGCTACTAATGCAGCCACTGAGTCAAACCATGCGATATGAAAGAGAGCATTCACGGCAAGACCGGTTAGCGTAATCATCGCCAGATACGCACAGGTTGCTGACTGAACAGCATCAGCGGCAAGAGCCTTATTCCCGCTACGAGCGGCTTCCCTTCGTTTTAGCGAAGCAAGCACCGGCATACCGATCAGTGCCGCGACTGTAATGCCGATACCCGCATAGCTCGTCTCTGGACGCAGTTTCAAAACGAGAGAAGCAAGGACAGTCCCTGTCACAACGAAAGCCAAGATGAACAGCAGAATAGACGCAATGCGAGTTGCACGTCCTTCCGAAATGGAAAAGGATGGAAGCCACTGCAACAACACCACTGTTGCCGAAAGTACCTCCACTAAGCTGTCAGAGCCAAAAGCCAGCATCGCAGGACTATGCGCTGTGAAAGCCGCGTAGACGGATACGCCAAGTTCTACCAACATCCACGTCAGCGTGACGACTTGAAGCCAGATCACGGCTCTGAGCCGGGCAGGTGGACGGTAGATGGCTGACGCCACAGGAGACGAATCAATCTGCGTGAGTTCCGCCATGGCTCTATTATGAGGTCCTGTATTCACGGAAACGGACATTTCAGAGAAGAACACTCGCGCGGAAGTGCGGTCCGAGCTATCGCATGCTTACGTGATTACGGCTTTTTCGACGGAGCGCTATGGCGAGAAGTGCAGGTGCCTGATGCTGTGAACAGGAACGGCGTAGGGCGTGCGTTTCCAACGAGACGGGATTTGTTGCCTCGTCTGGTTCTTTAGTCGAGGGCGTAGATGGCGAGGCCGCTGAGGAGTTTGGGGTAGAAGTCGGTGGATTTCTGGGGCATGACGTCGCCGGAAAGGGAGATGTCGCGGAGCTGGTCGAGGGTGACGGGTTTGATGAGGAAGGCGATGTTGGCTTCGCCGGACTTTACCTGGGCGATGGCCTCCTCGGGGTCGCGGAGGTAGCGGAGATTTTTGAGGTCGCGGATGGAGTCGGGGTCGAGGCCGAGCAGCTTTCCGAGGAGGATCCGGTGGAGCTGGACGACGTCGAGCTGGCGCTGGCGGGGGGAGAGGTCTTTAAGGCTGTCTAGATCGCGGGCGACCTGGTCGGCGCGGGGTTCGAGGAGGTAGCTGCCGACGGTGGTGATGACGAGGAAGGCGACGCCGGAGGTGCGGTCGAGGGCGGCGAGGTCGGGCGAGGGGAGTTCGGTGACGGTGAAGAAGGCGGAGGCCTTGATGAGGAAGTCCGGCGAGGAGAAGCCTTCGAGGCCAAAGACGACGCGATGGGTGGGGAGGATGGTGATGCCGGGCGCGTCCATGTTGACGAAGGTCATCATCATGGCGGCTTCGGGGTAAGGGGGCGAGGGGAGCCGGGGGCGTCCGGCTCCCTCGGCGGGGAGAGAGGGGTCGTCGTCGTCGTTGGGGTCGCGCTGGTTGAAGGGGAGGTGGAGCTGGGCGGAGCGTTCGCGGGCGTAGGTGACGGAGGTCTCGTAGCGGTGGTGGCCGTCGGCGATGATGAGTTTTTTATCGGACATGGCGGTGACGATGAGGTTGATGAGGGCGGGGTCGGTGAGCTTCCAGACGCGATGGAGGACGCCATACTCGTCCGTGATGGTGAGGTCGGCGGGGCTGGCGGGTTCGGTGTCGCCGGAGCCGAAGATGAGCTTCTCGGCGGTGAAGGCGGGGTCGGAGTAGAGCATGTAGATCTGCTCGCAGAAGGCGCGGGTGGCTTTGAAGAGGGCGAGGCGGTCGGACTTGTGCTTGGGGAAGGTCTGCTCGTGGCGGTAGACGACCTTGTCGGCGTAGTCGTAGAGGTGGCCGAGGGCGATGAAGCCGCGGCGTTCGCGGGTTTCTGGGGCCTTGCCGGAGGCGCCTGAGCCGGGGACGTTGTAGGTCTGGGAGTAGCCGTAGAGGGCTGGTTCGAGCTCTTCGGCGAGGATGCGATCGGAGCGCCATTCGCGGAGGTAGGCGGCGGCGCGGGTGTAGACGTTTTCCCCCTTTCCGTCGACTTCGGACTCGGAGTCGGAGGGCTCGTGTTTGCCGAGGATGACGCGGATGAGGTTGTAGGGGCTGGCCTCGTAGTAGCGCTGCTGCATCTCGGGGGTGATCTTGTCGTAGGGCTGGGTGACGACGTCTTCCATGCGGACGCGGGTGGTGTCGTAGCGGAGGGCGCGGAAGGGGTAGATGCGGGCCATGCTGGGTGGGGTCTCCGGGAGGGGCTTTGATGATTGTATGGCGGGCGTGGGTTTTCGGGATTTAGGGGTATGGGCTATGGGGTATGGCCTGTGAGCTCGGGCCATCAGGTGCGCTGGCGCGCCAATCAGCGCCAATCAGCGCCAATCAGTTGGTTCGGGTGTAGGCGTCGTAGGGGCCCGAGGTGCGGAGGTAGCGGTAGCTCTGCTGCCAGAGGGTGCGGAAGGCGGGGTCGCGGTTGAACCAGGCGAGGAGGTTGTCGTGACGGTCTTCGAGCTCCTGGCAGTGGACCTCCGGGGCCTGGCAGCGGGCGACGAGGACGAGCCGGGGCTGCCACTGGTTGAGGTCTTCGACCATCCAGGCGTGCTGCTGGCGGTCTAGATCGGCGAGGCGGGCAGGGGAGATGGTGTGGCGAGGAGCTGCCGAGTTCTCGGAGCGGAGGATGGCGGGCAGGGTCCAGAGATTGTTGGTGCGCTGGGCCCAGAGGAGGTGGTAGCGGGCGACGGGCATCATGGTGTCGTCGACGGAGGTGGAGAGGATGGCGATGGGGGTTCCGGGGGGGAGGTCGCGGAAGAAGGCGGGGTCGGGGGAGAAGATGGCGAAGGCGCGGTCGGGGGTGAAGGGGTAGCTGGTGAAGTGCGCGGTGAGGGCAAGCGCGAGGACGGCGATGGCGGCGATGGCGCGGGGGAGCCAGGGTGAGGTGGGGATGCGGAGGTGGGCGGGGTAGTCCAGCAGATGCAAGGCGAGCGCGGCGGCGAAGAGGCTGATGGCGGGAAGCTGCTGGTAGTACCAGCCGGTGCCCTGGAGGTAGTAGGCGAGGGTGGCGGCGAGGGCGGCGGCGAGAAGGAGGAGGATGGGGCGGCGGAGGGGTTCGGGATGGATGAGGGCTGCGGGAGCTGGAGGGCGTCTGCTGCGGGAGGTGAGGACGAGGGCGAGGGTGATGGCGGCGAGAAGATGGAGCTGTGGGGCCTCGGCGAGGAGGTGGAGGGGGGTGAGGTGCCCAATGGCCCAGTAGGTGTCGTGAAGGGTGGGGAGGGCGAGGGTGAAGTAGGCGGGGGCGTAGCGGTGGATGAGGAGGAGGTAGGCGGCGCTGGAGAGGAGGATGGTGGTGGGCTCGGGGCGGAGGATTTCCGTAAGACCAAGACGCCAGCGAGGTTCACGTAGAGAAGCGGGGCTGAATTGGATTGTGAGGATGCGGGTGAGCTCGACGGCGATGGGGATGAGGGCCTGGTGCGGCTTGAGGCCGATGCCGATGGCGGCGAGGAGGCCGATGAGGATGCGAAGCGGGAGGCGTGGGGCGGGCGGGGTCTGCGGGGCGGTCGGGGTCAGCGTCGAGCTGCTATCCGAACGGGTGATGGTGGCCGCGAGGATGTAGGGGAGGCAGAGGATGGCGGTGAGGTGGTCGCGCTGGCCGAGGTCGCGGGCGGGGACGACGGTGAAGATGCAGATTGCGGCGAAGGTGAGCCAGAGGGTCTGGGCGCGGGTGAGGGGGGCGGTGTGGCGGAGCAGGCGGAGCGAGAGGTTGGCGCTGAGGAGCAGGGCGAGCAGGGTAAGAAGCTTGCCGATCGAGGTGGGCGGGAGGTGGAGGTATTGGGCAAGCGAGACCGGGATTGCGGATAGCCAAACGATGAGGGGGGGATTGGAGTCAAACAGGGACGGGCCGTAGAGGACGGCGCCGCCGAGCCAGCGTTTCGCCATAAGCAGGAACCAGATCTGGTCGTGTCCGGCGGCGGGCAGGAGAGAGAGCAGCGACGCCATGCCGAGGGCGGCAGCGATGAGCATTTGAAGTATTTGGACATGGATTGTGCTGCCGGAGACGGGGTGGCTTGAAGGCTGGTTCGGGAGGGGAGCGGAGGGTGTAGTCTGCGGTCGAGGGCTGGTGGGGATGCTCTTCAAGCGAGGTTCACCGGGAGTGGCCGCGAGGGTTTCGGGGGAGAGGCAGGGGAGCGCAGGTCGGGCACAGGGTCATTATGCGATACATGGTTGGAAGAAGAGAACGGGCAAGGAGAGTGCGGCCGGCTGACTTGCTGATGGGGCTGGTGTTGCTGGGCGCGTTCATGGGTACGGCGGTGTGGGCGCAGGAGAACCCGCTCGGGAGTGTGCCTACGGCCATGCCGCCACCTCCGCCGAAGACACCGGAGGAGAAGAAGCCGGTGGTGGAGGGCGCGGCGAATGCGGCGGCAAACGCGACCTCGCGAAGGGATGCGCGGATTCGCGTGGATGTGAACCTGGTGCTGGTGCCGATGACGGTGACGGACTCGATGAACCGGCTGGTGACGGGGCTGGACAAGGACAACTTTCAGATCTTCGAGAACAATCAGGGGCAGGTGATCAAGAGTTTTTCGACGCAGGACGCGCCGGTGACGATCGGGATCGTCTTCGACCTGAGCGGGAGCATGTCGTCGAAGTTTGTGCGGGCGCGGAAGGCGCTGAGCGAGTTTCTGCGGACGTCGAACCCGCTGGATGAATTCTTTGTGATTGGGTTCAATGACCGGCCGGCGGTGATCGTGGATTTCACGAGCGAGGTGGACGATGTCGAGGCGAGGATGGTGATGCTGAAGCCGCAGAACCGGACGGCGCTGATCGACGCGATCTACCTGGGCGTGGACAAGCTGCGGCAGGGCAAGTATGACCGAAAGGCGCTGCTGATTATCTCGGATGGCGGCGATAACCGGAGCCGGTACACGGAGGGGGAGTTGCGGCGGGCGGTGCGGGAGAGCGATCTGCAGATCTATTCAATCGGGATCTTCGATCAGTATGCGCCGACGACCGAGGAGCAGCTGGGCCCGGTGCTGCTGACGGACGTATGCGAGATGACGGGGGGGCGTTTGTTTCGCGTGAACGACGTCTCCGAGCTGAGCGACATTGCGTCGCGGATCAGCGCGGAGCTGCGCAACGAGTACGTTGTCGGCTACCGTCCGGAGAACATCAAGCATGACGGGAACTGGCGTAAATTGAAGGTGCGACTTGTGCCGCCGCCGGGCCTTCCACAGCTGACGGTGCACAATCGCCAGGGGTACTATGCACCGTCGGAGTAGGGTTCTGGGGCCGGGTTGGGTTGCGTTGTTGCTGCTGGCTGTGCCTGAGGGCAGGGTTTGGGCGGGGCAGGCGGGGGATGGGCAGAGGTCTGCATCGGCGCAGACGCAGGGACAGGCTCAGACAGAAACAAAGACACAAGCTCAAGTCCAGACGCGGCCGTTGACGGTCGACCGGGATCCGGTGGCGTCGCCCGATCCTGAGCCGGTTGCGCCGGTCGCGGGTGTGCAGCAGGCAGGGCCGGTGGGCACGATCGAGCGCGAGGGGGGACGGTACACGCTGCGGCAGGATGCGTACGAGGTGCGGTTGAACGCGACGGCGATCGATGGCAGCGGGAGATCGGTGCAGACGCTGGACAAGGACGCGTTCCATATATTCGAGGATGGTGTGCCGCAGACGATGTCGTCGTTCCGGCACGAGGATCTGCCGGTTTCGCTGGGGATTCTGATTGACAGTTCGGGGTCGATGTACGACAAGCGCGTGGCGGTGGAGCAGGCGTCGCTGGGTCTGGTGAAGCTCTCGAACAAGGAAGACGAGGCGTTTGTGGTGGACTTCTCGTGGGAGGCGTTTATCGATCAAGATTTCACGAACGATATCGGAAAGCTGCAGCAGGGGCTGGGGTACATCAAGTCGAGCGGAGGGACGGCGATGTATGACGCCATGGTCGCGAGCGCGGACTACCTGTCGAAGAATGCGAAGCGGCCGAAGCAGGTGCTTCTGATCATCACGGACGGCGAGGACAATGCGTCGAGTGCGTCGCTTGAGCAGGCGATCCGGCGGATCCAGGATCTGGATGGACCGGTGATCTACTGCGTTGGGCTGCTGTTCGGGGAGGATACGGACAAGCGCGAGGCGCGGCATGCGCGGCGGGTGCTCGAGACGCTGAGCGAGCAGACTGGCGGGGTGGCGTATTTTCCGCGGTCGATCAAGGAGGTGGATACGATTGCGGCGGAGGTGGCGCAGGATATCCGGACGCAGTACACGATCTCGTACCACTCGACGAAGTCACCGACGCTTGGCGGGTACCGGCAGATCCATGTGGACGCGAAGGAGAAGGGGTTTGGGCGGCTGCAGGTGCGGACGCGGACGGGGTACTACCCGAAGGTGAACTCGGCTGCGAACGCGGGTGGAGCGGCGATGGGGAATGGGGCGGTGCGGCAGTAGCGGGGTGCGGGGCGAAAGTCCTTCGCTTCGCGTCAGGATGACAGCTTTTTGTGGGTGGAGGCTGGTGCGAGTACAGGGGTGTCTTCGCTGCGCGGCGCTCGATCGAGATGACGGCGGTTGGTTTGGGGCTGGTGGTGCAACAGCAGGTTCCTCCGCTTCGCTCCTGAGTGACCAGCAAAAGAGCGGGCAACGGCAACTACGACGGCAGGTGAGAGTCCAGGGGTTTCTCCACTGCGCTCGCTTCGGTCGTGATGACGGCGGTTTGGGGCTGGTGGTGCAACAGCAGGTTCCTCCGCTGCGCTCCTGAATGACAAGCAGAAGAGCGGGCAACGGCAACTACAACGGCAACTATAACGGCAACTACAACGGCAACTACAACGGCAGGTGCGACTCCGGGGGTCTCTGTACTGCGCTTCGCTTCGGGCTGGTGGCGCTCTGCGGCGGGTGGATGGAGAGCTGTGGAGATTAGAGTTTTTCGTCGAGGTTGAGGGATTCGATTTTGGTGTTGAGGTCGGCCTGGGCGGCTTCGCGCTGGGTTTGGAGGCTGGCGAGATCGCGGCGGAGGTTGGCCAGGGTGTCCTCCTGCTGGTTCAGCTCGGCGGTGTAGCGGCGAGCGAGGGTGCGTTCGTCGGCGCCGCCCTTGAGCGCGGCGAGGTTGTCGCGGAGGCGCTTCTGGTCTTCGACGATCTGATTGATCTGCATCTGCTTCGCGTTGAGCTGATCGTCGATGGTGGCGATGGCGCGCTTGGCGGCGAAGACGGGCTCGAGCTGGGCGAGGAGGGCGGGGCTGGCGTTGGCGTTGCGGAGGAGGAGCGCGAGCTGGGCTTCGGTCGAATCGGTGAGGCGGAAGAACTGGTCGATGGCGTGGCGCTCGCCGATGTGGAGTCGGACGGTTTGGCCGGGCGGTGTGGGGACGCGGAAGCGGTAGACGGTGGGCGTGGTCTCGGTTGGCTTCGGGTCCTGTGTGCTGCTGAGCTGCCATCCGGCGCGGACGGGCTGCTCGACGATGATGGTGCGCGGGTCGGGAGCGGCGTTGTGGATGAGGTACTCGACGTCGGCGATCTCGGAGGTCTGCTCCCTGAGGACGCCGCGGCTGATGCTGATGCTCTCGATCTTGCGAGTGTTGCTGGCCTTGCCGGTGGAGACGCGGATGGCCTGGTCGGCGGCGTAGGAGAGGAGGCGGCGCTCGCCGGGGTGGATGGGATCGAGGAGCCCCTGGCCGCCGAAGTTGCCGTTTTCTACGATGGTGAAGGAGCCGCGATCGAGGGTGAGGCTAGAGGAGTTGGTGATCCAGAGGGCGCGCAGGGGACGTGGCTGCTGGGGGCTCCAAAGGGTGACGCGCTCGGATTGAATTTTGGTTTGGAGGATGGGGACGAGGGCGGACTCGTTTTTGCGGATGGTGACGGGGTCGGTGAGGTTGTAGGCGAAGTAGTCGTCGAAGGCGGAATTGGTGGTGTTGGGGGCGATGGAATCGGCGGCGGAGGTCTCGTAGGGTTGCGCTGGCGAGGCAGCGGCGACTTGCACGTTTCTGTTCATGGGACCACCCACAGATTGTTGATTCCGAGCGGAGGCTATGCCCCTGGCGGAGTTGCCGGCCGCACCCAATGGAATTGGAGCGTTGCCCATTCCTCCGATGACACCGCCAGTGACACCACCGGAGCTTCCACCGGACATTCCGGACATTCCGGACATGCCGGCTACACCGGCGACCTGTGGCGGCGAGTTAGGGTCTCCGGACTCGTGGGTCTGCGGGGTGAACTGGGCGTCCTGGGCGATGGGGATCTCGGGGCGGCGGGTGTAGATGGGCTGCGAGAGCGGCTGGATGAAGGACTGGGGGGAGCCGGCGATGAGCGCGAGATGGACGTTGATCCAGTCGACGCCGGTGGTGTTGTCGACGACGGACCAGCCCTGGAGGGTGGCGGTTTGCGACGTGGTGGAAGCACTCGGGGCGTCGGTGAAGAGGATGCGGTAGGTGGACTTCCAGATGGGGACTTCGGAGAGGTAGGAGACGCGGAGGTCGCGCGGTGTGTGGGCGCCTGCGGGCGCCTTATCGAGGAGAGTGAGGTGGCGGAGGCCGCCGTTGCGGTTGGAGTCGAGCAGCTGCAGGTAGCGGGTGATGTCGCGACGGAGAGGGTCGTCGAGGAGGCGGATGGTAGTCGAGGCGGTGAGCTCGAAGGTGCGGACGGCGCCGGAGTCGGCGGCGATGGTGAGGAAGTGTTTCTCGATTGCGGGACTGCTCTCGGAGGGAGCAGGTGAGGTGCGGACCTCAAAGGAGAGGAGGCGGCCGGAGAGGGTTCCGGCGGCGGATTGCACCAGGACGCGGGCTCCGCGGATGGCGTTGTAGAAGTCGACGGAGGTGGGGGCCTCACCGAGTGCGAGGGGGAGGAGTTTGAGCTGCTGATCGAGGGGTGTGGTGGAGTTGTAGCCGGCGCCGGAGATGCGGCCGCCGCCGAGGTCGATGGCGGTGAGCGACTGCAGGACGTCGTTGAGCTGGGCGCTGGTTAAGTCGATGGTGACGGCCTGATCGCCGGAGACGCGGCCGGTGTGCTCGAAGAAGCCGACGCCGTTCTTGTAGAGGGAGACGCGGGTGACGGGGAGGGGGTCTGGAAGGCTGGAGCGGGTGAGTGGGTGCTTCGGGGCTTTGGGGGTTTGCTGCTGGGGTTGTGCTGGCGCGACGGAGGGAAGGGAGAGGAGGGTGGCAGAGAGGACGAGCAGCGGATTGCGCAAGGGGACTCCAGGTGTTGCTGTGAGGTTAGACCCTGCGTGGGAGGGAAATGTTCCCGGGAGGTGTGCGGGAGCGAGTACGGCAGATCCTGCACTGCGGTTTGAATGACACGGGGAGGATCGGCTGCGGCGGCGGGCAAAGACTAGAAGCAACAGCAGGTTCCTTCGCTTCGCTCCTGAATGACAAGCAAAGGGCGAGCAACGGCAACGGCGAGAGCAACGGCGACGGCAACAGCAGGTTCCTTCGCTTCGCTCCTGAATGACAAGCAAAGGGCGAGCAACGGCAACGGCCACAGCAACGGCGACGGCAACAGCAGGTTCCTCCGCTTCGCTCCTGAATGACAAGCAAAGGAGCGGGCAACGGCAACGGCAACGGCAACGGCGACGGCAACAGCAGGTTCCTCCGCTTCGCTCCTGAATGACAAGCAAAGGAGCGGGCAACGGCAACGGCGACGGCAACGGCGACGCCAACAGCAGGTTCCTCGCTTCGCTTCTGAATGACAAGCAAAGGGACAGGTGACGGCGGGAAGCAGAGGAACGGGCGACGGCGGTGAGGGTCCGCTACTGGGGAGATGCAGGTGAGCCAGGGTATTCGGGATTGTGATAGATCTATTAGTTCGGTGAATAGAGGAGGATGGGCGCGATGGCGATGTTTGGGTTGACGGAGGAGCAGGAGCAGCTTCGGAAAGAGGTTCGATCGTTTGCGGAGAGGGAGGTTGCGCCGCATGTGATGGAGTGGGACGAGAAGAGCGAGTTTCCCCATGCGACGGTGAAGAAGCTGGGGGAGATGGGGTTGATGGGCGTGATCTTCCCGGAGGAGCTGGGCGGGTCGGGGATGGGGTATGTGGAGTACGTGCTGGCGATCGAGGAGCTGTCGCGGGTGGACGGGAGTGTCGGGATCATTGTGGCTTCGCACAATTCGCTGTGCGCGAATCACATCATGATCGCGGGCGATGATGAGCAGAGAAAGCGGTGGGTGACGAAGCTTGCGAGTGGGCAGTGGCTGGGCGCGTGGGGGCTGACGGAGCCGGGCAGCGGGAGCGATGCGGGCGGCATGCGGACGACGGCGGTGCGGCGGGGCGATAAGTGGGTGCTGAACGGGTCGAAGAACTTCATCACCAACGGGACGTATGCGGATTGTGCGCTGGTGCTGGCGGTGACGGACCGGGAGAAGGGGACGCGGGGCGGGATCTCGGGGTTCCTGGTGGAGAAGGGAACGAAGGGATACCGGTCGGGGAAGAAGGAGAACAAGCTGGGTCTGCGGGCGAGTGACACGGCGGAGCTGATCTTAGAGGATGTGGAGTTGCCGCTGGAGAACCTGGTGGGCAAGGAGGGCGAGGGCTTCAAGGATGCGATGCGGGTGTTGGATGGCGGGCGGATTTCGATTGCAGCGTTGAGCCTGGGGATGGCTCGTGGGGCGCTTGACGCGGCGATGAAGTATGCGCAGCAGCGACGGCAGTTCGGGAAGGCGATCAGCGAGTTCCAGGCGATTCAGTTCAAGCTGGCGGATATGGCGATGCAGCTGGATGCGGCGTGGCTCCTGACTATGCGGGCGGCGCAGATGAAGGATGCGGGCAAGAAGGTGACCCTTGAATCCTCGATGGCGAAGCTGTATGCGAGCGAGGCGGCATGCCGGATCTGTGACGAGGGGGTGCAGATTCATGGCGGGTACGGGTTCATCAAGGACTACCCTGCGGAGAAGTTTTATCGCGACGTGAAGCTGTGCACGATCGGCGAGGGGACGAGCGAGATCCAACGGATGGTGATTGCGCGGGAGCTGCTGGGGAAGGCGCCTTCGCGGGGTTAGGCGCGGATGCCGGCTAGGTACGCCTCGAGGCTTCGGAGCGTGCTCGCCAGAGGGCGCCCAGGAGTGGATCGACGACTCCCGGGCGGGTTCGGAGTTGCGGCAGAGACTGGTGCAAAGACGCGACGAGCGCGTGGCGGAGCAGAGGGACGTGTTCGAGCATGCTTCCGGCGAAGGCGACCTCGGGGAGCCAGAGGGGGTCGGGAGCCTCGCGCTTCAGGCGTGCGATCAGGATCTGGACGAGGTGCGCCATCTCGGTGGCCTCACGCTCGAGGACGTTGAGGGCGACGACGTCGCCACGCTCTGCGCAGGCCACGACGACAGGCGCCAGATCGGAGAAGTCTGGTGCGGGGAGACGGTTGCTGTACTCGACCAGAGCGACGGTGTCTTGGAGATGCCAGTGCTTGAGCACGGCATCGAGCAGGATGGATGGGCGCTCTTCGTCGAGCGCCAGGAAGAGGGCCCGCAGCGCCTCCAGACCGACGCGATGTCCGGAGGCTTGATCGGAGAGTGCGGGGCCCCAGCCGCCGGCTGTGCTTACATCGCCCGCGAGGCCGCGGCCGGCGACGTTTGATCCAGTGCCTGCGATGACGACGACGCCGGGGCCGCCGGAGAAGGCGGCATCGAGCGCGATATCGACGTCGCCGACGAGGAAGACGGGACCGCTGACACGGTGGCTGAAGGCTGCGCGCATCCAGTCGGCGACGAGGGGGACGGATGATCCGGCGGCGCCGATGCAGGTTGCGGTGACCGAGTCGGCGGAGATGCCGGTGAGGGACGCCAGGTGGGCGAGGCCGGTTTCAAGGTTGCGGGTAGCGGTGGCGTCGTCGGTGCGCATGCGCTTGATGGTTCCGGTGCGGACGCGTGCGAGTTCGGATGCATCGTCGGCGAGGAGGAGTTCGGTCTTGGTGCCGCCGGCGTCGACCGCGAGATAGAAGCTCACCTGTTTTTCTCCCTCTGATGGCGATGGTGCATTAGAACATCGGTTGGGGATTGGCGATGGGAGCGGCGACCGGAGGCGCGGGTTTCGTGCCGTACATTAGCTTGAGGCTGAGGCTGGATCGGGAGGCCAAGCCGAGAGGTTGGGATATGGAGATTTGGATGAAGCGTTTCCTTGTTTTCGGGTGCGTGATCCTGGGCTGTGCGGGACGCTTGTGCGCGAGCGATTTCACCTTGCTGGCGACACCGGCGACGGTTGCCTGGGGGTACTACTCGAGCTCGGCGAAGCCTGCGCTGACGGTTCACACGGGAGACACGGTGCGGATGCAGACGCTCTCGACGTGTGGGCCGCCGGAGCGGATGATCAGCCAGGGTGTGCGGCCGGAGCAGGTGCCGGCGTATACGGGGCCGATCTACAAGGAGGTGACGGACAAGGGGCCGGGCGGGCAGATCCTGACGGGGCCAGTGGCGATTGCCGAAGCGGAACCGGGCGATGTGCTGGAGGTGCAGATCCTGAAGGTGGACATCGATGTGGATTTTGCGTGCAACGGATTTGGGGTTGGCCGCGGGTTTCTGCCGATGGAGTACCCGTACAGCCGGTCGAAGATCATTCCGCTCGATCGCGGGCGCATGATCGGGCACTTCGCTCCGGGGATTGACATCCCTCTCCGGCCATTTTTCGGGAGCATGGGCGTGGCTCCGGGCGGTGGACGGATCGATAGCGCGCCACCGTTTGTGCATGCGGGAAATATGGACAACAAGGAGCTGGTTGCGGGGACGACGCTCTACATTCCGGTGGCGGCGAAGGGGGCGCTGTTCGAAGCGGGAGACGGACATGCAGGACAGGGGAACGGAGAGGTGGATATCACCGCGATGGAGACGTATCTGAGCGGGACGTTTCGGTTTGTCGTGCACAAGGGGAAGCCGCTGCTGTGGCCGCGTGCGGAGACGCCGACGCACTACATTTCGATGGGCTTCAGCAAGGACCTGAAGGAGGCGACGGAGCATGCGGTCAGGGACATGATCGAGTTCCTGATGGAGGAGAAGCACCTGAGCCGCGACGACGCGTACATGCTATCGAGCGTGGCGGTGGACCTGGACATTACGCAGCTGGTGGACGGTAATGTGGGGGTTCATGCGATGTGTCCGAAGGCAATCTTCACGGGGACCCCGGCGGGGAAGACGGAGACGGGGAAGACGGCGCGATAGAGACACGAGTTTGGCTTTTTTGTTTGTGGTGTGGAGGGGGGCCGCCGAGAGCGGCCCCCCTTTCGTTTTCCGCGTGAGCGACTACAGGCTGGGTGGGGCTGGCCTGGGGGCATGAATTTAATTGCTTGCTTTGACCCGGCCGCTTGATTTACGTTTGCATCACTCTTTTCCTTAAATCAGACTTTCCACGGTCTTCTAACCTCGAACAGCCGCACCAGGAAGCTGTACGGCCCCGAAGTTTCAGAGTGACTCCTTCGCAAAAATTTCATTTTTGCGAACGCGGCGAAGCTCTACCTGTTGGCAAAACCGTCCACCAGACGGCCTTAGACCCGTATTGCCTTGGAGGTCACATGCGCCCGAATGTTCGCCGATCTACTTTTTCCATTCCCACGATTTTCATGTTTCTGATCGTCCTGATCCTGACGTTGGGACGCGCAGACGCGCAGACCTTTCGCGGGGGAATCAACGGTTTAATCACGGACAACACGGGGGCCGCGATCGCGCAGGCGGCGGTGACGGCGACCAATGTCGAGACGGCGGCGACGCTGACCTCGGTGAGTTCGTCGGCGGGCGAGTTCCTGTTCAACGACCTACCGCTGGGGACTTATACGGTTACGATCTCAGCGCCTGGCTTCTCGACGACGAAGGTCGACAAGGTGATGGTCTCGGCGGGCGCGGTGTACACGCTTCCGGTGAAGTTGTCGATCTCGAGCAACGCGCAGACGATCGAGGTGGATGCGGCGGCCATTGCGCTGGATACGACGACGGTGACGCAGACGACGGTGCTGGATGCGAAGGCGGTCGCCGACCTGCCGCTGAACGGCCGCGATTTTACGCAGCTGATTCAACTTACGCCGGGATACGCGGGATATACGGGCGGTGGATACGGGTCATTGAATGGGACGCGGGCGAACCAGATGAACTGGCAGATCGACGGCGTGGACAACAACGATCTGTGGCATAACATTCCGGCGGTCAACCAGGGCGGCGTGTCGGGGATTGCCGGCATCATTCTTCCGCTGGATGCGGTCGACCAGTTTTCCGCGCAGACGCAGGCGGGGCCGGAGGGCGGACGCAACCCGGGTGGAACGATTAACCTCACGCTGCGGGCGGGGACGAACTCGCTGCATGGAACGGTGTACTACTTCAACCGCAACGAGCTGTTCGGGGCGAAGAGCCCGTTTTCCGATACCAAGCAGAAGGTGCGGAACTATAACACGGGATTCTCCGTGGGCGGGCCGTTTATCAAGGACAGACTCTTCGGGTTTCTGACATTTGAGCATCAGCGGTTTGTGATCGGGCAGTCGGGAACGGCGACCGAGCCGTCGATGGGATGGCAGGCACAGGCGAAGTCGATTCTGGCGGCGAAGGGCATTCCCGTGCTGCCGGTGATGCAGAGTGTGCTGAACACGCTGTGGGGGACGAGCGTTCTGGCGCAGGATACGGTTGGCGTAGCCAACAACTTTCACTCGTCCGATCCGGAGTTTGGGTATAGCTGGAACGGGCTGGCGAAGGTGGACTACCGGCTGAGCAGCAAGGACAACCTGAGCGCGCACTGGTTTGTGGGGCAGGGGAACCAGGTTGCGCCGGTGGGCTCCCAGCTGCTGTCGTACTACGAGGTTGCGCCGATCCATGTTCAGAATATTGCGATCGTCTACAACCGCCTGATCAACAATCACATTTCGAACCAGGTGCTGGCGGGGGTGAACTACTTCAACCAGATCTTCAACGATAACAATACGGGCTACAACGTCCAGAGTCTTGGGTTCATCACGGGCGCGAGCTTCAGCAATGCGCCGCACATTTCGATTGGGAACTTCGATCCAGTCGGACAGACGCCTCCCGAGGGCCGGAACGACATCACCGGGCATTTGACGGATCAGCTCTCTTACGTGGTGGGCAAGCACCAGATGCGGTTTGGCGGGGAGTATCGGCAGGCGCAGCTGGACGAGTTTTACCACCGGCACGCGACGGGCGCGTTCAAATTTGACGGGTCGCGCGTTGGCGGATCGGGGTATGCCGGGGCTCTGGCGGACTTCCTGGCGGGGCAGACCTCCGCGGCGAGCATCACGATCGGCGATCCGGAGCGGCAGGTCTTCGTGAATACGTGGTTCTTGAACGCGGGCGACTCGTGGCAGGTAACGCAGAGGCTGAACGTGAACTACGGGGTTCGGTACGACTACGAGGGGCCGCTGCATAACAGCAACAAGGACATGTCGGTCTTTCGTCCGGAGCTGACGGCGACGAACGGACTTGCGATCCAGGGTTTGCAGGTGGACTCGCTGTACCAGAGGTTTTACAAGAGCTTCAGCCCGCGCCTTGGGGCCAGCTACGCTCCGAACGAGAAGACGGTGGTGCGGGCCGGCTACGGATGGTACTTCGACACGCCGAATCTGAATCCGTTTCTGGATAACCGCCCCGGCAATTCCGCTCCGAACGGTGTTGAGGGAAATCCGACGGGGCCGAACCCGGTGTATTCGGTGAGCGCGAACAATGGCAAGACGAAGATTCAGCCGGGCGTCGCGATCTTTCCGTCGTCGCTGAATGGATCGCCGTGCTCGGAGAGGAACCCGTGCGGCGTGTTCTCGGTAAACCGCAACTTCCGGCCCTCGTACAACGAGAACTACTCGCTGAATGTGGAGCGAACGCTGGCACCGAACATCATTGCGCAGATCGGGTATGTGGGGAGCGAAGGCCGCCGGCTGCTGAGCCTGCTGGACATCAACCAGGGTACGAGCCAGTCGACGCGGCCGTTTTACGGCGCCTACAAATACTACGGCAACATCAACCAGCTCGAGAGCATTGGAACCTCGAACTACAACGCGCTACAGACGCAACTGCGGATTGCGAACTGGCACCGGCTATCGACATCGGCGACGTACACGTGGGGTCACAACCTTGACGAGGTGACGGCGTATCGGGGCGCGCTTCCGCAGAACAACCGCAATTTTAAAGGGGACTACGGCAACTCGGACTTTGACACGCGTAACAGCTTTACGGCGTTCCTCAGCTACGAGATTCCGGGGTCGTCGCATGGGCCGCGGGAGCTAACGAGCGGATGGCAGATGAACTCGCTGCTCTCGTTTCACGGAGGCCAGCCTTTTTCGGTGACGGCCTCGGGCGATATCAGCGGGACGGGCGAGGGCAACGACCGGGCCAACCAGGTCGGTCCGATTCACAGGGCGTACCAGGGCCAGAAGCCGCTGGCGCAGTGGCTGGATCCGGCGGCGTTTGCGGATCCTGCGCCTGGGACGTTTGGGACTTCGCCGCGCAACGGGTACTTCGGTCCGGGCTACTCTGACGTCGACTTCTCGGTTTTCAAGAGCACCAAGTTTGGCGAGCGGACGACGGTTCAGATTCGGGCAGAGCTCTTCAACCTCTTCAATCGGGTCAACTACGCTCCGCCGAGTTCGACGAGTTCGGTGGTGGCGAGCGGGGGCTCGGGGGCGGCGCCGACGGGCTTCTTCCTCAACGACACGATCGGGGACTATAACGGAGCTCCGGGGATAGGCGCGGGCGAGCCGTTCAATGCGCAGTTCGGCGCGAAGATCATCTTCTAAACGAGTGACAACCGCAGTGACGGGGCTGGACGAATGGATAGTCCGGCCCCGGCAGGAGCTCCGATGAAAGTTTCTTCCGAGGTTTCACGGCGATCGTTTCTGCGCCTAGCGGGCGTGGCTGCGACGATGCCGATCTTGACGGAGGCGCACTTCGCCTGGGGAACACAGCAGGCGGCAGCACACGGGGCGACCGGCGGCCGGCGGGTACGGCCGGTGCTGCCAGAGGATGCGGTCCTGATCAACGCGAACGAGAACCCGCTGGGACCGTGCAAGGCCGCGTGCGAGGCGATCGCGGCGATAGCGCCGAAGGGAGGGCGGTACGACATCGATGGTGAGACGGCCAAGCTGACGAAGACGTTCGCCGCGCAGAATGGATTGAAGGAGGAGTATGTCGCGGTGTACGCGGGGTCGTCCGAGCCGCTGCATTACTCGGTGCTCGCGTTTACGTCGCCGAGCCGCGGATTCGTGACGGCGGATCCATCGTACGAGGCGGGGATGGTGGCGGCGGCGGCATCGCAGGCACGGATCTCGAAGGTGGCGCTGCGGCCGGACCATGCACACGACGTGAAGGCAATGGTGGCCGCCGATCCGAAGGCGGGCCTGATCTACATCTGCAATCCGAACAACCCGACGGGAACGTTGACGCCGAAGGAGGATATTGTGTGGGCGCTCGAGCACAAGCCCGCGGGGTCGATCCTGCTGGTGGACGAGGCCTACATTCACCTGGCGGATGCGGCGCATGTGCTGGATTTGGTGGCGGCGGACAAGGATTTGATTGTGCTGCGGACGTTCTCGAAGGTATACGGGATGGCCGGGATCCGGTGCGGTCTGGCGCTGGGCCGGCCGGACCTGCTGGCGAAGCTGCAGCCTTACGGCATGAATGCGATGCCGATTACGGGATCGGCCGCGGCGAATGTGAGCCTGCTGGACGCCGAGCTGGTTCCGAAGCGCAAGAAAATCATTGCGGACACGCGCAATGCGACGTTTGTGTTCCTGAACGAGAAAGGTTACAAGTTCATACCGTCGCAGTCGAACTGCTTCATGATCGACACGGGCCGCGAGGGTAAGGGCGTGATTGCGGCCATGCAGGCGAAGAATGTTTATATAGGCCGGACGTGGCCGATCTGGCCGAACTTCGTTCGGGTGTCTGTGGGGACGCCGGCGGAGATGGAGAAGTTCACGACGGCGTTTGCGGAGGTGATGAGCGCGCCGCCGACTGTGGCCCGGAGGGCGGATCCGTTTGAGGGAGTGCCGTATCCGCTGGTTTCGTGAGCGCTGGTTTTAATAAGAGCCGGTCTGGTGTGGGCTGGTCTGGTGCTGGGTAGGCGTTAGTCGGCCATTTGTAGATGGATGGATGACGCTTCCGGTGTTGACGTGGGTTCGGCGCCGAGGCCGAGGTCCAGGATGCGGAAGCTGCGAATCTGACCGGGAGCTACCTTTTCTGGCCTGGGGTCTTGCCTGGAGTCTGGGGAGGGGTGCGCCGGGGAAGAGCCTGCGCCGCTCTTCCAGCGTGCATTGAGGACGGACGTAAGGACTGAGAGGTCGATAGCGGCAGTGGACGAGGGCTGTTCCGGCGCGGGTTGCGTTGCTGGCGGGGGTGCGATGGAACAGGTGGCGAGGATGCCTTCGCCGAGTTCCACGGTGACGTGGCCGGCTGCGACGGAGACGATGCGGCCGGTGACGAGATCGCCGGCTTTGTGATCGGCGAGGAAGTCGTCGAGGCCGGTGGGGATCATCTGCTTGATGCTGAGGCTGAGCTGCCGCTTCGCCTGATCGAACTCGAGGACCTTAGCCTTGACGTGTTCGCCGACGCGGAGCACGTCTGAGGGGTGATTGAGGCGTCTGTCCGCGACGATTTCGCTGATGTGCACCATGCCCTGGATGCCGACGGAGAGTTGGACGAAGGCGCCGAAGGCGGTGATGCCCGTGACTTCGCCGTCGACGACGAAGCCGGGGGTGAGCCTGGGCGCGGCTTCAACCCAGGGATCTCCGAGGGCCTGCTTGAGGCCGAGTGAAAGGCGGCGCTCGGGGACGCTGATAGCGAGGATGATGACATCGGCCGTGTCTCCGACGGTGAGCATGTCGGCGGGCTTGCGAACTTTTTTGCCCCAGGACATTTCGGAGACGTGGACCATGCCTTCGATGCCGGGCTCGAGCTCGAGGAAGGCGCCGAAGTCGGTGAGGCGGGTGACGGTTCCGCGGACGCGATCGCCGGCCTTGTACCTTTCGGCGACGGCATCCCAGGGGTGCGGGAGGAGCTGCTTTCGGCTAAGCGAGATGCGGCGGGTCTCGGGTTCGATCTTGAGGACCTTGACATCGATCTGCTGGCCGACCGAGAGCACGTCTTCGGCCCTGGAGATGCGGGCCCAGGAGATCTCGCCGACGTGGAGGAGGCCGTCGACGCCACCTAGGTCGACGAAGGCTCCGAAGTCGGTGAGGCTGCGAACCGTTCCGCTGACGACATCGCCCACGTTGACCTCGGAGTAGCGGCGATCGCGGCTGGTGCGGTCTTCCTCTTCGGTGACGATGCGGCGGTCGACGACGACGTCTTCGTCTGCGACGTCGAGCTTCGTGATGCGGCAGCGGATCTCCTGGCCGACGAGCTTTTCCATCTCCGCGGGGTCGCGTGCTCCGCTGCGAGAGGCGGGAAGGAATGCGCGCAGGCCGACGTCTACAGTGAGGCCGCCCTTGACGACGGCGGTGACCGTACCGGCGATGACGGACCGTTCGGCAAAGGCCTTTTCCATGGCCTGCCAATCCTTGGGCTGCTCGACGCGGATGCGGGAGAGTTCGTAGAAGCCTTCGGGATTTCGACCTTTGACGGAGACGAGGAGCTGGTCGCCTACGGCTACCGGCGTGGGGGCGCCGGCGAAGATTGAGAGGGGGAGGATGCCTTCGGATTTGAAGCCGATGTCGATGAAGACGGTATCCGCGGAGACGACGATAACGGTTCCGTTGATCTGCTGTCCGCCTTGAGTTGGGCGGGCGTGGGTGCGCTCGAACTGCGAGAGCAGATCGCCGAAGGACTCACTGCTTTCGGGGGAGGCATCCGAAGGGACGGTGGTGGCTGAAGTGTTGCCTAGGTCGGTGGGATTGGACACGCAGCTCGCTTCCTACTTGTTTGTTCGATGAGGAGTTCCGAGATGATGATAGCGCGGGCCGACAGCTCCGGGAGAGCGTGATGTATAAGGTGACGTGAACGAGAGGACCGGCTGAGGGATCTATGATGACGACGAGTTTGAGCCCCGAGCGTTATGGCAAGTTTTTGATTGTGGTTGCCGGCTTTGGCGGCCTGCTGTACGGGATCGATGTGGGCATAATCGCGGCGGCGCTGCTGTACCTGAGCAAGACAGTGAGTCTGACGGTGGGACAGACGTCTGTGATTGTGGCGGCGGTGCTGGGCGGGAGCATGGTGTCGTCGCTGGTGGCGGGCTTGCTGGCGGACTGGTTCGGGCGCAAGAAGATGATGATTGTGAGCGGCCTGCTGTTTGTGGCGAGCGTGGGTCTGATCGTGCTTTCACAGAGCTTCACGACGCTGTTCCTGGGAAGGCTGCTGCAGGGTGTGAGCGGCGGCGTGATCGCGGTGGTGGTGCCGCTGTACCTGGCGGAGTGCCTGGGCGCGAACAGCCGCGGGCAGGGGACGGCGATCTTTCAGCTGATGCTTACGGTGGGGATCGTGGTGGCGGCGACGGCGGGATGGTACTACACGCAGCAGGCGGAGACGGCGATTCTGGCGGCTGCGGGCGACGCGGGGCTGATCCGGGCGGCGCAGGACCATGCGTGGCGAAGGATGTTTCTGTCGGTGATCTACCCGGGGCTGGCGTTTTTTCTCGGGACATTTCTGCTGACGGAGACGCCGCGATGGCTGTTTCGCAAGGGCAGGGTGGGGGAGGCGCGGGGGGCACTTCTGCGGCTGCTGCCGCCGGCAGAGGCGGAGCTGCAGATGGGCGAGATGGAGGCGATCGATGCTGAGGGTCGGGAGGACGCGTCGGTTGTGTCGGCGCGGGGTGCTGGAGCTAGAAAGGGGGGCTCGCTGCTGCAGCGAAAGTTTGTGGTTCCGTTTGCGCTGGCGTGCGTGGTCCTGGCGTGCAATCAGACGACGGGGATCAACTCGATTCTTGGATTCCTGGTGATCATCCTTCGGCAGGCCGGGATGAGCGCGAGCCACGCGACCCAGGGGGATGTGGCGGTAAAGCTCCTGAACTGCGTGATGACGCTGGTGGCGGTGGCTCTGGTGGACAGAAAGGGACGGCGATTTCTGCTGCGGATTGGCACGGGCGGGATCATTCTTTCGCTGCTGACGGGGGCGCTGCTGTTTCACGCGTTTGAATCGCGGCGGACGGATCTGCGAGAGAGGGTGCAGGGGGAGGTGCATGGGAACAGCCTGGTGCTGCCGGTAGACGAGGCAACGATGGGTGCAGGGGATGCGGGGCGGCCGATGTCTCTGGCGGTGCTGTATTCGTACGGAGCGGGGGACCAGGTCGCGACGGTTCTGAGCACCGATAAGGATGCCGTGCTGAAGATTGCTCCCGAGGCAAAGCTGGCGGACGCGCCGCTCAGGATCAAGCACGCGTTTTACGGTCCGGTACCGACGGAGAGGACGGGGTGGATGATCACGGTATGCCTGGGCCTGTTCATTTCGTTCTTCGCGATCGGGCCGGGCGTGGTGGTGTGGCTCACGCTTTCGGAGCTGATGCCGACCCGCATACGGTCGACGGGGATGGGGATCGCGCTGCTGATTAACCAGGGTGTGTCGACGCTGATCGCGGGCTTGTTTCTGCCGATGGTGGGGAACTACGGGTACTACGCGATGTTTGCTTTCTGGGCGGGGTGCACGGTGATCTATTTTGTGACGGCCACGTTTTTTCTTCCGGAGACGAAGGGGAAGACGCTCGAGGAGATTGAGGCGCATTTCGACCGGGGCCGCGGGCCGCGGGTGGCGGAGGGTGCTTGAGGCGGTTTAGTCCGGTGAGCGGCTTGGTGTGCCTGTCTGGCGGGCTTGCCGCTGAGGGCTAGTGCGGGAGTTGCTGTGATCCGTCGATGGTGAAATCGGCGGTCTGGCTGGTTGGGTTGTTTTGCGGGGCTTGGGTTTCGGTGGGTTGGGCACCGCCGATCGAGAGCCGGTAGCGGCCGGGCGATACGGAGCGAACGCCCCCCTCGTCGACCTGGGAGAGGGTGCGGGGATCGAGGTTGAAGATGACGTGTTTGCTCTCGCCGGGGGCGAGGTGGAGGCGGTGGAAGCCGGCGAGGGCGAGCGAGGGTGAGACGGCGGTATGAGGCGGGGTGAGGTAGAGTTCCGCCACCTCGTCCCCGGCGAGCGTGCCGGTGTTCTTGAGATCTGCTTCGACGGTGAGAGGGTCGCCGGCGTGCAGGGTCTGGGTGGAGAGTTTAAGGCCGGAGTAGGTGAAGGCGGTGTAGCTGAGGCCGTAACCGAAGCCGTAGAGAGGCTTGGCTTTGGAGTAGCGGTAGGAGCGGTTGGACATGGCGTAGTCCTCGAAGGGCGGGAGCTGATCGAGGGAGGCGTAGAAGGTGATGGGGAGGCGGCCGGCGGGATTGTTTTTGCCGCTGAGGGTCTGGGCGATGGCGGTTCCTCCGGACTCACCGGGGTACCACGCTTCGAGGATGGCGCTGGCGTGTTGCTGAGCCCAGGTGACGGAGAGGGCGCTGCCGTTGAGGAGGACGACGATGAGTGGTTTGCCGGTGGCGGACAGGGCTTCGAGCAGGCTCTGCTGTGGCGCAGGGAGCTTGATGTCGGTGCGATCGCCGCCGGAGAAGCCCTCGATGTGGATGGGCATCTCTTCGCCCTCGAGTTCGGAGGAGAGGCCGACGAAGGCGAGGACGACGTCGGAGTTTCGCGCGGCGGCGACGGCTTCCTTCTGAAGGTCGCTGGATTTGGGAGTCCACTCGAGCGAGATACCGGCGCCGAAGAGCTTGGCGTTGTGGAGGTACTCGATCGAGAAGCTATGGGGCGTGGTGTCGGCGAAGTTCAGCTTGAACTCCGGTGTGTGGCTGGAGCGAGAGTAGGCGTCAGGGGAGGTCCCGAAGTTGGAGACGGGCTTGCCGTCGAAGTAGACGGCGAACTTTTCATGATCTTCGCAGGGGTAGCAGTGGGTGAGCCGGACGCTGAAGTTGAAGTCGCCGGGCTGGGGAGCGGTGATGGTTCCGGTCCAGCGAACGGCGAAGTGGTCGGACGAAGCTCCGGGAACGGGGCTGGCTCCGTTCCAGTCGAAGTCAATCTGCTTATCGACGCGGGTAAGGAGCGGCTTTCCGTTGAAGTCATCGCTGGCGAAGTACTCGGCTTTGAGGCCCTCTGTGGTGGAGGAGGGATCGGTGTGGAACATGGTGCGGGGGACGGGAAGGGACGCGCCTTCGGCGTACGGGGAGCCCTGTGCGTAGACGACCTTCGCGCCTTTGAACTCGGCGGCGATGCCGTCGACGGGGAGGACCGGGTTGCGGGGGATGGCGTTGTAGTTGCCTTCGATGGCGGCAAGGGAGGCGGCGTTGGGACCGACGACTGCGATGGTGCGAATGCCGGGCTTGAGAGGAAGGGCGCCGGCTTCGTTCTTGAGGAGGACCATGGATTCGTTTGCGGCCTGGAGCGCGAGCGCCCCGTGCGCGGGGGAGTTGACCTCGGAGAGGGGGATGCTGGCGTAGGGGACCCTGGCCGGGGGGTCGAAGAGGCCGAGGCGGTAGCGGGCGAGCAAGAGCCGCTTAACGGAGACGTCGATCTCGGACTCCTGGATGAGGCCTTTTTGGACGGCCGCGGTGAGAGCGCGATAGGTGGTGCCGCAGTTGGTGTCGGTACCGGCTCGGATGCCGGCGACGGAGGCGGCTTCGGCATCGGGAGAGGTGTGGTGGGCCTTGCTTTGGAAGAAGTCGTCGATGGCTCCGCAGTCGGAGGTGACGAATCCAGCGAAGCCCCAGTCGTGGCGGAGGATGGTCTGGAGGAAATCCTTGCTGGCGCAGGCGGGGAATTTATCGATGGCGTTGTAGGCGCACATGATGGAGTCGGCCTTGCCCTCGGTGATCGTGGCGCGGAAGGCGGGGAGGTAGGTATCCCAGAGGTCGTGCGGAGAGGGGTCGACGTTGAAGCGGTGGCGTTCGGACTCGGGGCCGCTGTGGACGGCGTAGTGCTTGGGGGTGGCGATGACCTTGAAGTAGGCGGGGTCGTCGCCCTGGAGGCCTTTGACGAAGGCGACGCCGAGGCGGCTGGTGAGGAAGGGATCTTCGCCGTAGGTCTCCTGCCCACGGCCCCAGCGGGGGTCGCGGAAGATGTTGATGTTGGGCGACCAGAAGGTGAGGCCGTAGTAGATGGAGTGGATGTCATGGCGGAGGGCGTCGTTGTTCTTGGCGCGGGCTTCGGTGGAGATGGTGGTTCCCATCTGGCCGAGCAGCGGAGCGTCCCAGGTCGCGGCCATGCCGATGGCCTGCGGGAACATGGTGGCGTAGCCGGAGCGAGCGACGCCGTGGAGGCCCTCGTTCCACCAATCGTAGGCGGGAATGCCGAGGCGCGGGATCGCCACGGAGGTGTTGATGGTCTGCGACACCTTCTCTTCGAGGGTCATGCGATGGACGAGGTCGTCGACACGCTGGGTGGCGGGAAGGGAGGGGTCCTGGTAGGGGAGGGTGGGGGGGGGGGCCTGAGCGATCGCGGCGGTGGCGAGGAGAAGGGCGGCGAAGGGCAGAGCAGGGGAGAGGCGGTGACGGGACATGGCGGCTAGGATCTCCGAGGTGAAGGGTACTGCCAAGCGAGGCCTCGGTCCAACCCGAAGCCGAAGAGCTCCATCCTACTTTGTTTGTACCCCCCGGTGACGAGCCAGGCTCCTTGCAGGCTCAATGTTTGACCGCGATCTCTTCGCACCGTGCGGGTTGGGGTCCTTACGGTCGCATGACGCGAGTTCTGCTTCGGCTGTTGTGCCGGGTGAGCAGGAGAGCGGCAGGTCTGCGGCGGTGCGGTTGCGTGCGGAGGGTAATGGTTTGGTGAGGAGGGCGGGGGGCGAGATGAAGCTGGTGATCTTCGGGCTGACCATCTCCTCCTCCTGGGGAAACGGGCACGCGACGCTGTGGCGGTCGCTGGTGAAGGCGATGCTTTCGCGCGGGCACACGGTGACCTTTTTCGAGCGCGATGTGCCTTACTACGCGAACACCCGCGACCTTTGGAGCCTGCCGGCCGGCGGGCGGCTGCGCCTGTATGCGGACATGGGGGAGATACGGGCAGAGGTGAAGCGGGAGCTCGACGACGCGGACCTGGCGTTGTGTACGAGCTACTGCCCGGATGGTCCGGCGGCGTGCGACCTGATTCTGGAATCGCGAGCGGGGGTGAAGGCTTTTTACGATCTGGATACGCCGGTGACGCTGGACGGTTTGCGATCCGGGCAAGGGGTCGAGTATCTGCCGGTGTATGGCCTGGGGGAGTTCGACCTGGTGTTGAGCTTCACGGGGGGACGAGCGATCGACGAGTTGAAGAGCCGGCTGGGGGCGCGGGTGGTGGCGCCGATGTATGGGTCGGTCGACCCGGAGACGCACTTTCCGGTGGCGGCGAAGGAGGAGTTTCGGGCGGCGCTCTCGTATCTAGGAACGTACGCCGAGGACAGACAGGAGGGCGTGAACCGGCTGCTGCTCGAGCCGGCGCGGCTGCTACCGAAGGAACGCTTCGTGATTGGCGGAGCGCAGTATCCGGGGGAGTTTCCGTGGACGGAGAACATCGCGTTTGTGCGGCATCTACCGCCTTCGCTGCATCCGGCGTTCTTCTGCTCTGGGCGGGCGACGTTGAATGTGACGCGACGGGCGATGGCGAGCTATGGCTACTGTCCGTCGGGCCGGATCTTTGAGGCGGCGGCGTGCGGTGCGCCGCTGCTGACCGATGTGTGGGAGGGGCTGGGGACGTTCTTCACACCCGGGCGCGAGATCCTGCCGGTGCGATCGGCAGAGGAGGTGTTGGAGGCGCTGTCGCTCTCGGATGTGGAGTTGAGGGCAGTCGCGACGGCGGCCCGGGAGCGCACACTGGAGGAGCACACGGGTGAACGGAGGGTGATGGAGATCGAGCGTCTGTGTGAGTCGGTGCGCGCGGCGAGCCGGCAGGAGGCGGTGGCGTCGAGGTGAAGGAGACTGGTCAAAGCGGAGGCGGCATGTGGGGTATCATCCCGGCGGCGGGAGAGGGCAGCCGGATTCAGCCGCTGGCTTTTTCGAAGGAGCTGCTGCCGGTCGGGAGCAGCGTCGAAGAGGGAAAGGAGCGGCCGCGGGCAATTAGCGAGTACCTGGTGGAGCGCATGATTCGGGGAGGCGCGGACAAGCTCTGTTTCGTGATCTCTCCTGGGAAGACGGACATCCTGGAGTACTACGGATCGCGGGTGTGGGGGGCGGATATCGCGTACATCGTGCAACCGAGGGCGGGCGGTCTGTGCGATGCTTTGTTTCGCGCGCTGCCGCTGGTGAGGATGGACGAGACGGTGCTGATCGGGCTTCCGGATACTCTGTGGATGCCGGAGGATGGCTTCTGCCAGCTGCCGCAGGGTGTGCTGTCATTCCTGCTGTTTCCGGTGGAGCGTCCGGAGTTGTTCGACGCCGTGGTGACGGATGCGGAGGGCTCCGTGATCGAGATTGAGGTGAAGAAGGTGGGCGCCCGGTCGAACTGGATCTGGGGCGCGATCAAGATGCCGGGAGGCGTGTTTCATGAGCTGCATGCGCTTTGGCGCAGGCCCGGGCGGGGCGACGAGTACTTCGGAACGCTGGTGAATGCATGGTTGGCGGAGGGCGGGCGGGCCGTTGGCGTGCAGGCCGGCCAGGCGTATGTGGATGTCGGAACGGTGCATGGGTATCGATCGGCGATCCGTCTGCTGGAGGAGAAGGGTGATGGCGGGACCGACGCGAGTTTCGGGGTGGAAGGGAGACGATGACGATGGGATCGCTGGATGTAGTGAAGGGAACGCGGGCGGAGATTGAGGGCCGGATCGCGGAACTGGGGCCGTGGTTTCACAATTTGCGGATAGGCGGTATTCAGACGGCGCCGGAGCACTTCCTGGGGGACTATCCGCAGGTGAAGTACGAGCGCTTCCGCGACGCTCTACCGCAGGATATGACGGGATGGAGCGTGCTCGACATCGGTTGCAATGCGGGGTTCTACAGCTTCGAGATGAAGCGGAGGGGCGCGTCGCGGGTGCTGGGGATCGATGTCGACGAGCACTACCTTCGGCAGGCGAGGTTTGCCGCCGAGGCGAGTGGGATGGATGTGGAGTTTGAGCGGCTGCCGATATGGGAGATTGCGGCGTTGGGGGAGAAATTCGACCTCGTGATCTTCATGGGGGTGCTGTATCACCTGCGGCATCCGCTGCTGGCGCTCGACTTGATCCACGAACATGTTGCGAAGGACCTGTTTCTGTTTCAGAGTATGCAGCGCGGGAGCCGAGACCTTGCGGAGCTGCTGCCGGACTACGAGTTTGCTGCGCCGGCGCCGTTTGACGAGCCGGGATACCCGAAGTTGCACTTCATCGAGCACCGGTATGCGCACGACGAGACGAACTGGTGGGTGCCGAACCGTGCGTGCGCGGAGGCGATGCTTCGGTCTTCCGGATTCGCGATTGAGGCGCAGCCGGAGTCGGAGGTGTATGTCTGCCGCTGGCAGCCGGTAGAGGTTCCACCGGATGGACCGCATTGTGTGTATCCGGCGGATGGCGCGCCCAAGGCGGAGCGGTCTTGAAGCTGGAGGCAGACCGGTCGACGAGCTTGACGCAGCAGATTGCGTATGCCGAAGGTCTTCTGGAAGGGCGGAAACTTCCGGAAGCTATCGCGGCGTTTGATGTTGCGGAGCAGATGGGAGCGGATGCGGATGGATGCGGCGCGGCGCGCTGGATGGCGGCGATGCTGCGTGGGGATTTCGCGGCGGCGTGGCGGGAGAGCGACGCGATACGGACGCGAGGAGGTGTGGATCCGCACCGGTTCTGGGGGGGGGAGGAGGTACGCGGGAGGCGAGTGATGGTGCGTTGCCTGCATGGATTCGGGGATGCGATTCAGTTTCTGCGGTACATGCCAAGACTGGTGGTGCTTGCAGAGCGGGTGATTGTGGAGGTGCCATCGCGGATGGTTGCTCTGGCACCCATGCTGGATGGTGTTGCTGACGTAATTACCTGGGGAGAGGGAGCGCCGGCCGAGGCTCCTAGGTGGGATGTGCAGGTGGAGGTTATGGAGCTGCCGTATCTGTTTCGGACGTTGCCCGAGGAGCTGCCGCTGGCGGTCGAGTACCTCTGTCCGGGGATGGTGGAGGTGACTGAAGCGGCGCGGGTGATGGGCGTTCGGCAGGGGTTGAGGGTGGGGCTGGTGTGGGCTTCGGGGGAGTGGAATCCGGAGCGGTCTATGCCGGTCGAGTGCATGGAGCGGCTGGTGCGGGGCGGCGAAGGAATCGAGTTCTGGAGCCTGCAGGGTGGGACGGCTCGCGCGGAGGCTGCGGGCCTGGTTGCGGGCGGCGTGATGCGGGATGCGGCGGAGTGCGGAGATGGGCTGCTGGCGCTGGCTGCGGTGATTGCGAACCTTGACCTAGTAGTCACGGTGGATACGCTGGCGGCGCACATGACGGGAGCGATGGGAAGCCAGGTGTGGCTGCTGCTGCAGAAGACGGCCGATTGGCGATGGATGGAGGGTCGATGCGACAGCCCGTGGTATCCCTCTATGCGAATCTTTCGGCAGACGATTGAGGGAGATTGGGACGGTTTGGTGGAGGCGGTGCGGATCGAGCTGGTGCGGTTTGCGGAGCAGGGTCCATTGAGCGAGGTTGCACGCTGATGCCGGACGACGTCCACGAGCCGGTGGAGCGGCGGTGGGATGAGTTTGACGCGTACCTGTTCGACATCGACGGAACTCTGCTTTCGTGCACGGATGCGGTGCACTACTTTGCCTTCTGTGAGGCTCTGGGAACGTTGGCGGGACGTCCGCTGAACCTTGACGGTGTGACGGCGCATGGAAACACGGACGTTGGGATTCTGCGGGATGCGCTGGCTCTGGCCGGAGTTCCGGACGAGACTTGGCGGCCGCGGATCGCGGAGACGAGGGAGGCCATGTGCCGCTTTGTCGACGAGCGAAGAGCGGATCTGTGTGCGACTTTGCTTCCTTTCGTGCCTGAGGTACTGGAGCGCCTTCGGGCGAAGGGGGCGGTGCTGGGCGTGGCAACGGGGAACCTGGAGGGCATCGGCAGGCTGAAGCTGGAACATTGCGGACTGCTGCGGTGGTTTGACTTCGGGGGGTACAGTGACCCGTACGAGTACCGCCGGGATGTCTTTGCCGGGGCGCTCGGGAAGGCTCGGGCGCTGGCGGGAGCGGACGCGGCGGTCTGCGTGGTTGGGGATACGCCGGAGGATGTGCGGGCGGCGCGGGCGAATGGATTAGGTGTGGTTGCGGTGGCTACGGGCATCTACAGCCCGGAAGAGTTGCGGGCCGAGAGGCCGGACTGGTGCGTTCGCTCGCTCGGAGATTTACTGAATTTGTAACTGTCTGTGGTTTCAGCGCGCGCAAATGGAGACGATCTGTTCGAACTCGACGGCGCGGTGCTCTGCGGTGTGCTGCGAGAGCACACGATCGCGCGCGCGCAGACCGATGCGGCGACGTTCCTCCTCGGACGTGTCCTCGAGGATGGCGACGACCTCTGGTGTGCTGGAGGCTAAGAGGATCTCGGCGCCGGGGGTGAGGAACTGGTCGAGGCCGGGCCACTCGTCCGAGAGGATGGTTGCACCGCAGGCGGAGGCTTCGAAGAGGCGCACGGAGGGCGAGTAGCCGGCGGCGACCATGTCATCGCGGGTGAGGTTGAGGGTGAAGCGCGAGGAGCAGTAGAAGGCCGGGTGGTCGGGTGGGGAGACGTGGATGAGGCGTCGGACGTTGGGTTGCCAGGTGAGGTGCTCGGGGTATTGGGGGCCGGCGACGAGGAACTGCATGTGCGGGAGAGACGCGGCGACATCGTCGAGGAGTGCGTGGAGCTTCGGCTGGCGGTCGGGAGCGTAGGTGCCGAGGTAGCTGAGGTCGCAGCGGAACTCCGAACGCGGGGGCGTGGGGTGGTAGAGGTCGGGATCGACGGAGCAGAAGAAAGGGATAGCGCGAGGCGATCCGAAGCTGTGCTCGAGCTCGTGGATGGCGGGGCCGCCGGTGAAGCTGAGGTACGCGGCGAAGTGCGGGATGAGTGCGGCTTCGAGATAGCTGGTGCGGCCGGTCGCGCGAAGTTGTGCGAGGGTGATGGGCGTGTCGATGTCGTAGAAGAGGATGGGGCAGCGGCGGGTCGCGAAGTGGTCGCGGGCGGCGGCGATCGCATCGGGGAAGTAGGAGCCGATAACGACGGCATCGGCGCCGGCGGCAAGATGGAGGAGAGCGGCGTGGTCTCGCTGCCAATCGTTGTAGAGGTGGACGGTGCAGAAGGCGGGATCGGGGAGGTCGCGATTGCTGCGATACCACTCGACGTCCTTCTCGACGAAGTGGATCTGGTGCCCGCGGCGGTCGAGGGCTTTTGATAGCGAGCGATAGGTCGTGGCGTGGCCGTTGCCCCACGAGGAGGTGATGGTGAGGCCGTAGAAGACGACCTTCACCGCGGGACTGTTCCCGTGACGCGGGCGGCGAGGCAGTGCCTGAAGGCGATCTGGGCCTGTGCGGCGCGCTGGGCGTAAGTGTGGTCGCGGAGGGCGCGGGCGTGGAAGGCTGCGCCGATCTCCGAGCGCGATGGCGCGTCGTGGCGGGCGAGGGCTTCGACAACATCCTGGGCGTTGCGGACGACGAGGATCTCTTTGCCGGGTTCGAAGCAGTCGTCGATGCCGGGCCAATCGTCGCAGAGAAGACAGGTGCCGGCGCCGGCGACCTCGAAGACGCGCGTGGGCGGGGAGAAGCCGGACTGTGCCATGGAGGCGCGGTTGATGTTCATGACCATGCCGGCGGAGCAGTTGACGCGGTTGTGATCGGCGGTGGGAACGTGGCCGATCCAGCGGACGTTGGGGGGCATGGATTTGTCGCCCCAGCCTTCTCCGCCGAGGAGGAACTGCTGGTCGGGGACAAGAGCGGCGGCGTCAAGAAAGAGCTCTTCGACGCGGGCTTCGCGGTCCGGCAGGCGATTGCCGAGGAAGGCGACGTCGCAGGCGAGCGAGGGATCAGGCGGGACGGGGTGGTGGGTCTCGGGGTCGAGGCCGTTGTACATGCTGAAGTAGGCGCGGGCTCCGAAGGCCAGGTAGTGCTCGCGGCACCACGGGCCTCCGCCGTAAGTGAGGACGGCGTCATACTGCGGCATAGAGGTGCGGAAGGCGTCGGCCGGGTTGGCGTGCATGCGGGCGATGGTTGCGGGGGCGTCGACGTCCCAGAAGGTGATGGCGGAGTGCGCCTGCAACTCGAGGATGCGTCGCTCGAGAGTCTCGTCGTCGACGCCGATGCCGCTATGTTTGACGACGACGTCTGCGGAGGCGGCGCGGGCGAGCATAGCGTCGAGGCCGGCCCCGGGCTGGTAGACCAGGGACTCGACGTAGGAGAAGTCATCGGAGTCCCGGTGCTGCTGGCGGCCGTAGGCGTCGGGCTCGGCGAAGGTGATGGTGTGGCCGAGGCGGGCGAGGTATTTGTAACACCCGCGGTAGTACGTGGCGGCGCCGTTCCAGTAGGAGGAGACGATGCTGGAGCCGAAGGCAAAGATCTTCACGAGAGCAGGTCCTCACAGATGGATGCAAGCTGCCGGGCGCGGTGGTGGCAGGTGTGGTGGGCGAGGACGGTTTCAAGCCCGCGGCTGGCCTGGGCTTGGGCGGCGGCAGGATTGTCGAGGAGATCGCACATGGCGGCCTTCATGCCGGCTCCGTTTGGGACGAAGCGTAGGTCGCCCGGGCGGAAGAGGTGTTCGGTGTCCTGCCAGGGTGCCGAGATCAGCGGGATGCCGCAGGCGAGGGCTTCGAAGACGCGGATGGTGGGGATGCCCTGCATGGCGGAGGCGTACTGCTGACGCGGGACGTGAACGCTGAGGCGGGATGCGGCGTAGACCGCGGGGGCATGGAGGTTGGGTAGGTAGCCGCCGTAGCAAACATGGGCCGCATGGAGAGCTTCGAGGCCGTCCTGGGGATAGCGCACGCCGTAGATGGTGGCGCGGGTACGGGGGAGATGTGCGACGGGGTCGAGGAGAAACTCGCGGATCTCCGCTGAGCGCTCGCCGTCGCCCCAGTTGCCGATCCAGACGATGTCTTGTTCCTTTCTGGATGGAGGAAGCGAGTGGAAGACGGTGGTGTCGGCGGCCTCGTGGAGGGTCCATACGCGGGTGAGTTCGAAGCGCTCGCGGTAGATGTTTTCGAGCGCCTTTCCGAAGGCGAGGATGCCGTCGAAGCGGTCGAGTTGAAAGAGGCGAATCTGTTCGGGGGAGGAGGAGGCGCGGTGGTGGGTGTCGTGAAAGAGAAGGCGGAAGCCGACCTGATCGCGGAGAGAGAGAAGTAGGCCGGCGAGCTCGGGGGGGTTCCACTCGTGGAGGACGACGATGTCCGTGGCCTGGAGGCGCCCGAGCCAGACGGAGGTGGGATCGGAAGGCGTGTAGGTGGCGATGCGGAGGTCCGAGTAGGTGCGGGTGAAGCCGGCGATGGACTGCTCGCCGAGGGGCTCGGTGCGGAGGTTTTCGATTGACCAGTCTGTTTCGGGTTCGATGGCGGTGACCGTGTGCCCGAGAGCGACCAGGGCACGGAGGAGGCCGCGGAGGAAATGAGCGTTGCCGTTGTTCCAGTCGGAGCGGAGGGAGTGGGCCACGTAGGCGATGCGCAGGCTTCTAGACATGCACGGGGACCTCGGTCGGGGCTGGATGTAACGGGAGAGCGAGGTCGAGAAGGTGGTGGTAGAGGTCGAGGTACTGCTCGACCATGCGACTGCGGGTCAGGTAGCAGGCGCGATCGAGTGCGCGGCGCTGCGCGTTGCGGAGAAGGATGGGGTCCGAGGCTAGCCGGGAGAGGAGGGCGGAGAGCGATCCGGCGTCGTTGAAGAAGAGCGCGGCGCTGCCCCAGACTTCGCGGAGGGAGGGGAGGTCGTTAGCGAGGATGGCGCAGCCGCAGAGGGCAGCTTCGAGGGGCGCGAGGCCGAATGGCTCGTAGATGGAGAGGGCGAGGTATATGGAGCTGGAGCGGAGGAGGTTTATCAGCGACTGATCGTCGATGTGTCCGAGGAGAGTTGTTCCGCCGAGCGGGGGTGCGGCGGTGGTTGTCTCACGGCGGATCTCGCCGGCGATGAGCATAGGGATTGGTGACTGGACGTCGTTGAGGAGGGAGAGACCTTTGGCTGGATCCCAGAGGCGGCCTGCGGTGATGGCCTGGAGATTTCTCGGAAGGATGGACGGGGCGGGCGGGATGTCGCGGCCGTTGAGGATGACGTATGCCTGGCCGGGGAGGGGGAAGTTTCTGCTCAGAGCGTCGAGCATCCAATGCGTGGGGGCGGCGACTGCGGATGCGTGGGAGAGGCCGGCCTCCACGTGATCCTTGTAGCGACCGAGCCATGGCGATGGATCGAGGCCGCGCGGATGGCAGGCGGCGGCCCAGCTGAGGACGTCACTGTGTGCCACGACGAGCTTTGGAAGGGCAAGCGGCAGCTTTCCGAAGCAGAACTGGTTGCTGTGCAAGAGGTCGGCGCCGAAGGTTTGGGCCAGGTCGAGGATGAGGGGCTCGGCGGCTGCGTATGCGGACTCGTTTGCTTCCATCCATTCGAGCGGGATGTGGGTGGGTTGGTACAGGAACGCGTTGGGATAGCGGGCACTCATCCGGGAGCACCAGGTGAGCTGATCGGGGGACGGGGGCCGACCGAAGCTGACGAGGGATATGCTGTGTGCCCGCTCCAGCAGGCCTTCCGTGAGCTCCCTTGTGTAGGTCCAGACGCCACCAATGGTGTCCGTGGTCAGCAGGACACGCATTCGAGCTCCTGGGCCTCGAAGTCACGGAGTTCCAGCTGCTGGAGGGAGAGCGGCTGCTGCTCCTGGATGTCGCTGTATCCCTTTTCCGCGAAGAGCTGGAGGTAAAAGGAGTGGGCGCGCTCCCAGGCCTGCTCGTCCGGTTGTGCGCCGAAGGTGGTTACATATTGGGGACTGCCGGGGAAGGGGAACATCGGGACGGGTTCACTGACCCAGACGCCGGTAGATTTGAGGCGCGCCTGCCAGGACGCCACGAGCGCCGCGTCGTCCTCTGGAGTTTTGATGAGGTTTGCCTGTACCCAGGGGATGTGCCTGCGGGCGTAGATCAGGAGGTCGCTGATGCGGTCGGTTGACAGGCGGCAGTTCTTGTTCATGGCGTCGCGGCCCTCCTCCGTGATGGACTCGACACCACACTCGAAGGAGACGCAGTGGGCGCGTCCGAGAAGTTCGAGCAGGTCCTCGTTCCAGAGGTCGATGCGCGATTGAAAGCCGATGGAGACGGGGCGTTGTGCGATCTCTTCGAGGAGTGCGCGGACCTGCTTACCGACACCGAAGATCTCATCGATGAAATAGATGTAATCGACGCCGCGGGCGATGAGCTGATCGATCTCGTTGAGGACAGAAGAGAGGTCGCGCTCGCGGTACCTGTTGCGGAACAGGGTCTTGTTGCAGAAGGTACAGGAGTAGGGGCAACCGCGGGCGAACTCGACCTCGGCGCCGAGCTTGAGGTGATCGGCTCCGTTGCCGGGGAAGATGTGGTGCTTGTGGGCGTGGCTATGGACAGGGTAGTCGGTGTAGTCGATGGGACCGAGCGCGCGCATGTCGGTGACGCCGAGACCGGGGCTCGCCCGGAAGGCGCCGTTCTGGTCGCGCCAGGAGCAGCCGGCGATCATCTCCCATGGAAGCGTGGCGAGCTGGGGGAGGGTTTGATCGGGTTCGCCGCGGAGGACGATGTCTGCGCCAGTCTTCGTGAGCGTGGACAGGGGTGTGACGGAGCCATGCGGACCGATGGCGACGACCTTGGACGAGCGGCGGAGAGCGGCGATCCAGTGCGCGGGAACGCGGAGCTCGGGCTGCGGGCAGCGCCAGAAGAGGTAGGAGGGCGCGGTGGGAATGACGAGGAAGTCCTCGTTGAATAGGTCCAGGCGGACGAGAGTCTCGGCGGGAGAGAGATCTTCCATGTTCGCGTCGACCAAGAGAACGTCATGGCCTGCAGAGCGCAGGAACTCGCGCGCGGAGAGGAGTTCGAGGGGGAGGTGGGGATCGGGACAGCCAAAGTAGGTGGAGCCGGCGAAGCTCCAATGCGGGTTGACGAGGGCGTATCTCATGCGACCTCCTCAGCTACCAGATCCGGCGCTGGCTGGGGTGCTCGCTGGGACGAGACGAGCTGGCGATTTTCCTGCCAGAAGATGCGGATGGATTCGAGCGTTTCGGCGAGCGAATGCCTGGGGGTCCAACCGGTGCTGAGGAAGAGCTTGTTGATGTCGGAGACGTAGAGGGGCTGGTCGCCTGGGCGGGTATCGCTGTAGCGCAGATCGGGCTCCATGCCGGTCTCCTGCTCGATGGCGCGGAGCATTTCGAGGACCGAGACCGCCCTTTCGGGGCCTCCGCCAACATTGAAGACCTGACCGGAGGTGCGCGAGATGGTACTTACGGCGGAGGTCATGCCGTCGATGAGATCGGAGACGTGCAGGACATCGCGCACCTGGAAGCCGTTGCCGTAGACGGTAATGGGCTTGCCTTCGAGAACGCTGTAGAGGAAGTGGGCGACCCATCCCTGGTCTTCGTTGCCGAACTGCCGCGGACCTGCGATGCAGGACATGCGGAAGACGACGGTGGGCAGATCGAAGATGCGCGCGTAGTCCCGGACGTACTGATCGGCCGCTCCCTTGGAGCAGCCGTAAGGGGAGTGGAAATCAAGGGTCTGGGACTCGGTGACGCCGCGAAAGTCCGGGTCCAGGGCGCGGTAGGAGGTGTTCTCGATACGTACCGGGACGGACTCGAGAGAGCCGTAGACCTTGTTGGTCGAGGTGAAGAGAACGGATGGACGGCTGGGGGAGCGACGAGCGGCTTCGAGCACGTTCAAGGTACCGAGCGCGTTGACCTCGAAGTCGGAGCGCGGATCGGCGACGGAGGTGGTGACGGCGACCTGCGCCGCGAGGTGATAGATCTCGGTGACGTCGCGCGCGGCCTCAACGACGGCCGACTCATCACGAACGTCACCCGTGAGGAAGCTGAGGCGTGAGTTGCCGGGAAGCGAGCGCAGCCAGTCGAGGTTATGGGCGACCCCCGAGCGGGAGAGGTTATCGAAGATGCGCACATGGACTTCGGGTTGCGAGAGCAGACGTTCCGCCAGGTTGGACCCGATAAATCCTGCTCCGCCCGTGATGAGAACGCTACGCGGTCTGCGACTTCTCATTTTTTTAAGTTCCTCTCTTGCCGGTACTGAGATTTCTTGCTCACGCCGTGAGGCCATAGGTATTGAGTTCCCGCAGCATGGTGTCCGCCCTGTCGTGCGCCTCCTGTTTTGCGAGCCAGATCGCGAGCTCGCGAAACCCTTCCTCGTGGGTCACCTGCGGCTCGTAGCCGAGGAGCGCGCGCGCCTTGGTGAGGTCGGCGTAGCAGTGGCGTATATCGCCGGCGCGATACTTCTGGGTGATGACGGGAGCTTCGTTCTGACCGAGCGAGGAGGCCAGGATTTCGGCGACGTGGCGGATGGTGATCGGCTTCCCGCAACCTATGTTGATGACCTCTCCGTCGGACTGGGGGCGTTCCATCGCGAGTAGATTTGCGCGGACGATGTCATGGATGCTGACGAAGTCGCGCATCTGCTCTCCATCTTCGAAGACCAGCGGGGGCTGCCCGTTGATGAGGCGAGCGGCGAAGATGGCGGCGACGCCGGTGTAGGGGTTTGAGAGGGCCTGGCGTGTCCCATAGATGTTGAAGAAGCGGAGCGCGGTAACGGGTATGCCGTAGGTGCGGCCGTAGATGAGGCAGAGCTCTTCCTGGTCGCGCTTCGAGAGGGCGTAGACGGAGTTGATCTCGGACGGCTTGTCCTCACCGGTGGGCATGGGTTTGAGAACGCCACCGCAGGCGCTGCAGTGGAGCTCCCACTGGCTCGCCTTGAGTTGCGAGACGGGACGAACGGGCGGAGATGCGTGCCGACCGCACTTCGAGCAGAGGTAACGGCCTTCGCCGTAGATCGACATGGAGGAGGCCACGATGAGCTTTTGCGGCGTGTATTTGGAGTCCAGCATGGCCTGCAGGAGTTCCGCTGTGCCCTGGGTATTCACGCTCATGTAGCGGCTGATCTCGTACATGGACTGACCGACGCCGACGGTCGCGGCGAAGTGGAAGATGACATCTACGCCAACGAGGACATCGCGCACGCGGTTGGGATCGCGGACATCGCCGACGACGAGTTCGACCTCGGGAGAGAGGTAGTCGGGAGCTCCATCGCTGTGGACCTGGGGGGTGAGGTCATCGAGGACGCGGACGCGGTGTCCGGCGCGAAGGAGACCGTCGGCGAGGTGCGAACCGACGAATCCGGCACCGCCGGTGATGAGGATCTGTTTGGATCGTCTGCTGGGTTCGCTCATAGGTGGGCGCGGCTCCGGGACTGCTCTGGCACTGCTGAGATGGAGGCCGATGCGAGCGCGGGGGCGTAGCGAGCGACGGCCCAGGCGGCGAAGTCGGCGAAATGCTGCGGATCCCGGGGAGGGCTGGTGTGGTGCTGTTCCATGCCGAGGTGCTCGGGGGTAAAGCAGAGGGTGAGCGAGACGCGAAAGGGGGCCAAAGCGTCCATCTGCCGGTCGAACCAGCGAGTGGCATCGGGGCGGAAGGAGTCGGCCCAGCTAAGGCCGGTCCGGAGGTACTCGACGTTATGCGAGGTCATCCATTCCACCGCGTCGTCTAGGCGCGGGTCTTCGTAGTGAAACCACTGGCAGAAGCCGACGCTGCCGTCGGTGGGGAAGATTTTCGCGGCGAGCTTGGGGGCGCCATCCGCCTTCACGAGGCCGAGGTAGTAGTGGCGATAGTAGGAGGAGCCTTCCGCCTCCCGATGGCGCGTCTCGGCGGGCCAGGAGGGGGGGAGGTCGAAGAGGCTGTACCAGTGGATACGGGGGACGCGGCTGCGAAGAAGATCGAGCGTGCGCTGGAATCCGAACGCCTGCACCTCTTCCGCACCGAAGGAGGAGACGCCCACTTCGGTGACCCAGATAGGCTTCTTCGTCACCTCGTGCGCCTCCGCGACGCGGTCCGGCCACTCCGAGAGCTGCCAGTGATTCCAATCCAACGGAAATCCGTGAACACCCACGGCGTCGACTGATTCCATGACCCCGTAGGAGGTCAGAAGGCGAAGGAAATCGCAGTCGCAGGAGGATACACCTCCGAGCACGATGGGGAGGTCGGGGTTGACGGACCGGATTGTGGAGGATGCCAGCTTCACCATCTCTGCGAAGCGTTTCCACTCCGGGTCGAGATGAAAGTTCCAGTGGGACAGGTTGTTCGGTTCGTTCCAGAGTACGACTGCTTCCACCATGAACTTTGTCCCTTAGGCTATTCCCCTCGCGTACCGCGCGTGAGAACAGGTCGCCATGATCCTTCGATAAGCTGATTGGACTGAGGGCTTACAAGAGCCTGTGCTCCTCCCACAACCTTCTTTATACCTCTCTCCCTTGTAGGAAGGTATGTTGAACGCCTGAGTTGCCTGAGATTGGAAATGACTGGCGTGGAGGCTGCGGGGTTGGCCGGGTTCTGGATTGGGGTGCGCCGGTGACAGGCCGTGCTGACGCAGATTCACAAAGTCTGGTTAGCTATCTCGGACGGCACGGGTCAGGACCGTGCGCAGAGGCTCGGGGAGGGTGGATGAATTTGGGAAAGAGGTGGGCGAACTTACCTGGAATGGCGGTGGTGATCCTCGTTGCCGCTGCGATGGTGCTCCGACAGGGGTGTGTGGCGTGGGGAGCGCAACCGACAGCGCGCATGACGGCCGAGGTCTCGTCGGAACATTTCGTTGTCACGCTTGAAGAGAAGGGCAGGCGAGAGGTGGTTCCGGTCGTGCACGTGGCCGAGAATTATTACTTTCTGAACTTCAACCTGAAAAGGCGGATGACGGTGTCGGTGACTGCGCAGACCGAGGATTACTGGGCAAGGGGAGTGGAGGTTCAACCGTGGCGTCTGGGAATCCGGCCCTCGGTGCAAGGGAGGACGATCACCTTTGAGATGGATGGACCGGCGAAGATCTCGATCACGAGACCCGGCGATTACCTGGGTGGCGCCGAGATGTTGTTTCTGTTTGCGGCCCCCGAAGAGAAGAGCGCGCCCAGGGCGGGGGCAAACGGTGTGCGGTTTTATGGTCCGGGCGTTTACCGGGAGAATGTCGATGCCCGGAGTGGGGACGAGATCTATCTGGCGCCTGGCGCGGTAATCTTCGGCAGCCTGAATATCTGGGATGTGGAGAGGGTGCACGTGTTCGGACGCGGCGTGGTGATCTACGACGGGCCGCAGAATCCGGCGGACGACGACGGCTGGATGCACAAGAGGAACTGGCATGCCATCGTGATGCACAATGCCCGGCATATCCGCATCGAGGGCATTACCTGTATCGTTCGAAGCCGGACCTGGATGATCCAGATGCGGGACTCGCGGGACGTTCGATTTGAGGACATCAAGGTGATTGGGGGGAGCCCCGGGAATGCAAACCAGGATGGGATGGACTGGCTGGGCGGCGGCGACACCGTGGTGAAGAACAGCTTTTTCCGGGCAGCGGACGACATCTTTGCGATGCAGGGGAACTGGGAGGGGTACAGCGCCGAGGCGATGGCGATCCCGGGGCACGAGGTGAGCAACATTACGATCGAAGACAGCGTTCTGTCGACGAGCATATCGAACGTGGTGCGGTCGGGATGGCCGCATAAGAGCTTTGACAGCCACCACTTCGTGATGCGGAACACGGACGTGCTGCACATGGGACTGGGTGGATGCGGTGTGCCGTTCGCGCTGCTCGAGATGTGGGCGGACCCGGGCGGGATGGGTCACCATAGCGACTACCTTTTCGAGAATATTCGGATGGACGACTGGTACTCGCTGGTGCAGCTGAGGCAGCCCTCGCCGGGGATTGAGGACGTGCGCTTTCGTGACGTGTTCGGCCTGGAACTGCCGTCGATGGTGCCCTCGGCGCTGCTGGGGAGTGTTGCGGGTGTTCACCTGGACAATGTGAGCCTGGGTGGCCGGGTTGCGGGGTCGAACCGGGACGTTCCCCTGCAGGTGCTCGCAGGTGCCGGCGAGCCGACCTACGACGGGAGGTGGAAGGCCGGTCATGCGGCTTTTTCCTATCTGCCTGGGAGCGTCGCGCCCGGGCAGAAGGTGACGTTTCGAGCGGAAGAAAGCCGGCCGGGCGAGGCCAAGATCAAGGTGTATGAGTGGAGCTTCGGGGATGGGAGCAAAGCCAGGGGAAGGCAGGTGCGGCACAGGTTCGGCGATGATGCGGGCACACTTCGCGATGGGTCGGGGCGGTTCCGGGTACTGCTGCACACGACGGACGAGGGGGGTCGAAACAGCTGGGCGTATGAGCCGGTGGTGGTCCGGAAGCATCTCGAGGAGGCTGCGGGTGTTGGAGACCGTATTCCGGGGCTGCGGTACCGATACTTCGAGATGGAAGCCGCGGCACTTGAAGGGATGGAGAGCGGAGTGGAGACGGCAAGCGGCACGAGCGCAGATCTGGATGCGTCTTCACGCAAGCGGCTGGAAGGATACGGCCTTGCGTTCGACGGATTCCTGGATGTGCCGGTAGACGGAGGGTACACGTTTACGCTGCTCTCGAGTGACGCGGGCGAGATCTCGATCGATTCGGTTGACCTTGGAAGGAGTCCGGCTCCGTGGCCTCAGGTCTGCGGGTCGGTGGGGAATGCGGTGCGGCCGGTGACGGGAAGTATCGGTCTGCGGTCCGGGCGCCATCGAATCCACGTGGCAGAGACGCATACGATTGGAGAGGATGGATTCGCGGTGCTGTGGCAGGGTCCGGGCGTGGAGCTCTCGCGCATACCGTCGACGGTGCTGTCGCATCTGGTGGAGGAGAGTATGTCCGATGCGACGGTGTCGCGTAAGTTGCCGTAGCTGCTGACCCGAATTGGGGTGCATCCGGAGATCTGGGAGCATCTGGAAACCTCGCTGCAGCTAGAGACCTGGGTGCAGCTAGAAACCTCGGTGCAGTAGAGACATGGGTGCAGCTAGAGTGGATGTCATAACGACGATGGCGACGTTGCAGCGGACGTTGGCAGGAGCAGGAGATCGAATGAGTGAAGCGGGACGCAAGTGGTTGGCCGGGATGTGTGGAGTTGCGGCTCTGGTTGGTCTGGGTGCGGATCGCGTCTCTGCGGAGCTGCGCCTGCCGCATATGCTGAGCGACCATGCCGTGCTGCAGCGGGAGCGGCCGATTCACATCTGGGGATGGAGTGAACCGGGCGAGGCGGTGCGGGTGGAGTTCCACGAGCAGAGGCTGAGCCTGGTCTCGAACTCGCTGGGCCAGTTCTCCGGCTGGCTAGCTCCCGAGAAGGCCGGTGGGCCGTATTTGCTGACGGTAAGCGGAGCGGGAGAATCGGTGCTGCGGGTCGCTGATCTTCTGGTCGGCGATGTGTGGTTTGCCTCCGGCCAGTCGAATATGGAGATGCCTCTGAAGGGCTTTCCTGGGCAGGCCGTGGTGAAGGATTCGGAGCGCGAGATTGCGGCGTCGACCAACCCGAAGATACGTCTGCTTCGCTTCGATCACAAGGCCAGCGACGTTCCGGCGAATGATGTGGGCGCGGTCTGGACAATGTGCGAACCGCGGACTGCGGCGGACTTTTCCGCAGTGGCGTACTTCTTCGGCCGCGAGATCGCGGAGGCGGAGCACGTGCCGGTGGGGCTGATCGACGCGACCTGGGGAGGGACGCCGGTCGACTCGTGGATGAGTCTGGATGCGATTGCAGCCGATGCGTCCCTGATGCCGGTGTTTGCGACGAGGGCGCGGTTTGCGGCGGGTCAGACAGATCTGCAGAGGACGATGGAGCGCGACAGGCGTGAGGATGCGGCGGCGAAGGCCAGGCAGCAGGTTCCGGCTGCCCATGCGTGGCATCCGGACGAACGGTCGTGGAGTCCGGGCCTGCTCTACAACGGCATGATTGCACCCGCGACGCAGTACACGGTGCGCGGGTTTCTCTGGTACCAGGGCGAGACGGACAGCAGCCCGGAGCGGTCGCCGATGTACACGAGGCTGTTTCCGGCGTTGATCGGAGACTGGCGCGAGCGGTGGGGCGAAGGTGCGCTGCCGTTTCTCTACGTGCAGATATCGAGCTTCGACTCGCCTCCGGAGATCTGGGGCGCGGTTCGGGATGCGCAGCGGCGGACGCTCACGGTCGCGAACACCGCGATGGCTGTGAGCCTGGACGTGGGTGAGGCGAAGAACGTGCATCCGCCGGACAAGCAGACGGTTGGGCATCGGCTCGCGCTGGGAGCGAGACACCTGAGCTACGGGGAGGCGCTGGAGTGGAGCGGGCCGATTTACCGCGAGACGACTGCGGAAGGTGCGGGCGCTCGCGTGTGGTTCGACCATGCGGAGGGCGGTCTGATGGTGAAGGGAACGCCAGAGGGCTTTGAGCTTGCCGGGGAAGACGGCCGGTTCGCTGCGGCTACGGGGTCGGTTGGGGGCGCGAGTGTCGTGCTGCAGGCTGTTGGGGTGACGCAACCGCGGTTCGTGCGATACGCGTGGGCGAACGTGACGAATGCTAACGTGTTCAACGCTGATGGTCTGCCTGCATCCACGTTCCTCGCCCGTATTCACTAGAGGAGGCTGTTAGCAGGGCTGATGCGAGCGCGGCGAACGTGCGGGCGCGAGGTCGTGGGGAGACGTAAACTGGTGCTGGTCGAGGGTTAAGGCATGTCTGCGAAGCGGTGGATGAGGGCTTGTGCTGGAGTCGCGGTGCTAGTGCTGGCGGGCGCTGGCGCGTCTGCGCAGACCGGGGTGTATGCGGAGTTTACGGGTGGGAAGATCAGCGCGGCGAACACTCCGTGGATGTATGGACCGACGGTTGGGCTGTATCACGACAACGGCTTTGGGCCGATCGCGCTGGGGCTGGATGTGCGGGGATCGTTTCTGCGGCGCGGAGACACGAACGGAGCGGGATCGAATGAAACCCTGAACACGCTGCAAGGTGGAGTTCGGCTGGCGATAACACCGCATGTGCTGCCGTTCAAGCCGTATGCGGAGGCGCTGGGCGGATACGGTGGTTTGACGACGGGACAGGGAGCATCGCGGACGAGTGCGAGCCACTTTACCTACCAGTTCCTGGGCGGTCTCGACCTCACGTTCTTCCCGCGGCTGGACTGGCGCGTGGTGGAGTTCAGCTATGGCCGATTGTCCGGGTTGGGCAACAGCTATGCTCCGAAGACGTTGAGTACGGGACTTGTGCTGCGCCTGCCGTAGATGGGACGCGCGCCTGCGGTCGATGGGAGGAGGTAGATGCGAGCGGGCTTGCATGCTACCGTTTAAGGACCAGATATGAGTCCAGAGACCCTGACTGACGCGACCGTAACGACCTCAACCGAGCCAGAAGCGAAGCCGGAGCACGCGTCCAATTACACGCGCAACAACCCTTTTCTGTCGAAGGTGAGAGAGAACTATCTGCTGACGGCAGAGGGCTCGGAGAAGGAGACTCGGCACATCGAGTTGACGCTTGACGAGGGCATGTTTTACACGCCTGGAGACGCGGTGGGGATCATTCCCGAGAACCGGCGCGAGGCGGTCGACCACGTGCTGTCGGCGCTGAAGTTCACGGGCACGGAGCGGGTTCTCGACCACTATAAGGTGGAGATCAGCCTGGACGAGGCGCTGCGGACGCGGCTCGGAATCGGCAAGCTGGCGCGCGGGAGCGTGAATCAGTTCGAGAAGCTGGCGCCCGGCCATGAACACCTGAAGGACCTGGCGGGGCCGGAGAACAAGGCCCGTGCGGAGGAGTTCTGCTGGGGGCGCGAGTTCATCGACCTGGCGACCGAGTTTCCGGGCGTAATCACGGAACCGCAGCAGCTCTTCAACATCCTGCAGCGGCTGACGCCGCGGATGTATTCGATCTCATCGAGTCAAGCGATTCACAGGGACAACGTGCAGACGACGGTGCGCGTAGTTCGGTACGAGGCGCACGGGCGGGAGCGGCAGGGACTGGCGAGCGGACACATGGGCGACCGGGCTCCGGTGGGATCGGAGTTTCCGATCTTTCTCCATGCGAACGCGAACTTCCGGCTGCCGGAGGACCCGTCGATGCCGGTAATCATGATCGGACCGGGGACGGGGATTGCGCCGTTCCGGGCTTTTCTCGAGGAGCGGCAGGCGACCGGGCAGACGGGCGACAACTGGCTGTTCTTCGGCGAGCAGCGGAGGGCGATGGACTTCCTCTACCGGGAGCAGTTCGAGGCCATGCACAGGGACGGTGTGCTGACGCGGCTGGACACGGCCTTTTCGCGCGACCAGGCGAGAAAGGTTTACGTGCAGGACCGGATGCAGGAGCATGCGGCGGAGATCTACGCGTGGCTCGAGCGGGGCGCTTACTTCTATGTCTGCGGCGATGCGACGCGCATGGCGAAGGACGTGGAGATGTCGCTGCTGGACGCGATTGCGCGCGGATCGAACGGCACGCTGGACCATGCGAATGAGTACCTGGCGATGATGAAGAAGCAGAAGCGGTACCAGAGGGACGTGTACTAGGCGTCGCGTGAGTTGCCGGCCACCCCCCCCGGGGGTTGGTCCTCGTAAACTGCTGGTTATGAATTACCTAGCGAAATAGGTAGCGCTAAATTCGTCCATCCTGACGGCTTATCGGTAGATTCTTCATACGAGACGACTTACGTCTGCTGGGGGCTTGGGTACACGGGTTGGCTGAAGAGCAAGCGCCCCAGGCGGTCTTGCTGGGCGCGCACTGGTTCACAGGATGATCTATTGCAAGTTTACGTGATGGGACGGGTAACTACGCCAAGCGTCGCTGCCCCGAGCCTATCTGTGCCGGCCCATTCAGACGCGGAGATGATCGGCGCGCCAGGTGATGATGTTCTGCTTGATGAGGGCCGGGGTGAGGTCTTCGGCTAGGACGCGGTGGACGAGGCTGGGGAGCTCGGCATCGGAGGCGAAGCGGAGTGCGACGAGCTGTTTTGCGGTGAGGGTATAGACCTTTGGGAGATCGGATGGGGGGAGGAGGGCGGAGAGGCGGAGGCGCTCTTCGAGCCGGATGACGCGGTCCTGGACCTTGAGCGAGTAGGTGCGGGCGATGGCGGCGAGGACAAGGAGGGCGACGGACATCACGATCCACCACGCGAAGAGGGCGCGGTGCTCGGGCCAGTGATGGACGGTGACGTAGACGGAAAAGCCGAGGTTGAGGAGAAGGATGGGACCGAGTACGTAGTTGAAGAGGGGGTCCGTGCGGGCGTGGTTGCGGAGGTTCTGGGTGTCAGTCTGGGTATCGGTCTGGGTGTTAGTCATGGCCTTGCTTTCCGGTGAGTGGGGGACGCGGGTAACGAGATGGAGGCTGGGGCCCCGAACTCCGCTTCGCTTGCATGCCGATGGAGCGGGAGGGAGATCGGGGACCGGGTCAGCGACCCTTTTTGTCGTGCTGGCCGGAGTCTTTGGGGTGCGCGGCGAGAGCGGCGTGGATCTTTTCGACGTGGGTGCCGTGGACGCGGATGGCCTCGTGGAGGGCCTCCCCGGTGACGCCGAAGTGCTTGCTCCAATAGTGGATATCGGAGGCGATTTTGGGGTTGATCTCGGTGGTGCTGCTGGGGCCGTGCTCTACGTTTGCTGACATCCGCGATTCTCTTTTCCTGTTAGCTGTTTTGTACTGGCTGGTGTGATTAGGTGGATGAGGGAAGCAGGGCGGGAGGATGGCTGGGCCGGGTGGAGCGGAGACGCGGGCGGCTGGGGTAGGCTACACGGATGGCGGACGGGCGGCAGCGGCGGATTGGTGTGCACGTGGGGGTGGCGGGCGGTTGCTGGACGGCGGTGGCGCGAGCGGTGGAGGCGGGTGCGGACACGTTTCAGATCTTCAGCTCCAGTCCGCGGACGTGGAAGGCATCGGCGGTGAAGCCGGAGGAGGGGGCGAAGATGCGGGCGCTGCGGGCGGAGCACGACGTTTCGCCGCTGGTGATCCACGCGAGCTACCTGATCAACCTGTGCAGCCAGACGGAGAGTGTGCGGAAGAATGCGGTGGGCGCGTTTCGGGGCGAGGTGGAGCGGGCGCTGGCGTGGGGAGCGGAGTTCCTGGTGCTGCATCCGGGGAGCTGGAACGGGCTGACGCGGGAGGAGGGGCTGCGGCTGGCGGCGCAGGGGATTGAGCGGGCGGTGGATGGATTGGATATCTCGGGGAAGAAGACCGGTGAAGGTCTGCGGGTGTTGATCGAGAACACGGCGGGGGCGGAGTTCTCGCTGGGCGGGAGCTTTGAGCAGGTGGCGGAGCTGGTGGAGCGGTTGCGCGAATGTGTGCCGGTGGGGGTGTGCCTGGATACGTGTCACTGCCATGTGAAGGGGTACGACCTGGTGACGCCCGAGGGCTACGAGGAGACGATGGAGCTGGTGGGTGCGACGGTGGGATTTGAGGCAGTGCGGGTGTGGCACTGCAACGATGCGAAGGCGGCGCGGGGGTCCAAGCTCGACCGGCACGAGCATATCGGCGAGGGTACGATGGGGGCGCCCCCGTTCCGGCGGCTGCTGCACGAACCACGATTTCAGCATGCGGCTTTTGTGGCGGAGACGCCGGTGGATGTGCCCGGGGATGAGGCCCGGAATGTGGGGAGGCTGCGGGGCCTGGCGGCGGGTTAGCGGATGGAACGGCGGAGGTTTCGGCATGGCATCTGGAGACGATCGAACGCGTGGGCTGCTGAAGGTTGGAGGCGCCGTGCTGTGGGCGGGGATGGGTGCGGGAATGGTGCTGCCGGTGTGGGGACAGGCGGAGATCCGGACGCACGTTGCGCCGGGGCCGGGCGAGCGCTTTCGGGCTGGTATCCGGAGAACAGCGATGTCGCGTACACGACGGCGCCGGTGGTGGGGGCGCCGTATACGGACCGGGGGAGCCGTCGTTGCAGGTGCGGGTGAGGACCTTCTTTACAATCAAGAGTGATATGGCAGAGACGCGTACAGGCGAGATGGAACGGCAAGGGGAACAGCAGCGGTACACGCCGGCGGAGATAGAGCCGAGGTGGCAGGCGCGGTGGGACGCGGACCCGGCGATGTATGCGGCGGATGCGGTAAACGTCGCTGAGAAGGATGGGGGGCGGCCGAAGTTTTACTGCCTGGAGATGCTTCCGTATCCGAGCGGGCAGCTGCATATCGGGCATGTGCGGAACTACGCGATCGGGGATGCGCTGGCGCGGTACATGTGGATGACGGGTCACAATGTGCTGCACCCGATGGGGTGGGACGCGTTCGGGTTGCCGGCGGAGAATGCGGCGCTCAAAAACAACACGCCGCCGCGGGAGTGGACGCTGGCGAACATTGCGGCGATGCGGAAGCAGATGCGGCGGATGGGTCTGAGTTACGACTGGTCTACGGAGGTGACGACTTGCCTGCCGGAGTACTACCGGTGGAACCAGTGGTTCTTTCTGAAGATGTACGAGCGGGGGCTGGCGTACCGGAAGAAGAGCAGGGTGAACTGGTGTCCGAGGTGCAAGACGGTGCTGGCGAACGAGCAGGTGGTGGGCGGGTTCTGCTGGCGGCATGAGGACACGATTGTCGAGCAGAGGGATCTGACGCAGTGGTTCCTGCGGATCACGAGGTATGCGGACGAGCTGCTGGATGGGCTGGGGGAGATGGAGGGGTGGCCGGAGAAGGTGCGGACGATGCAGGCGAACTGGATCGGCCGGAGCGAGGGGGCGACGATTGAGTTCGCGGTGGATGGGGCGGGGCGGGGGATTGGGGGCGGGAAAGAGGGTACAGGGGGCGGAGACCAGGTGATCGCGGTGTTTACGACGCGGGTAGATACGATCTTTGGGGCGACGTCGGTGCAGGTGGCTCCGGAGCATGCGGTGGCGAGAGCGTTCGCGGAGGCGGATGCGGGGCTGGCGGCGGAGATCGAGGGGATGATTGGGCAGCAAAAGGCGGCGCGGGAGGCGGGGGATCTCGGCGCGATCGAGAAGCATGGGGTGGCTACGGGGCGGTTCGCGGTCAATCCCTTCAATGGCGAGCGGGTGCCGATCTGGATTGCGAACTACATTCTGGCGGACTATGGCACGGGCGCGATTATGAGTGTGCCGGCACATGACGAGCGGGACTTCGAGTTTGCGACGAAGTATGGTCTGCCGGTGAAGCGAGTGGTGGCGCCGAATGTGGACACGGACGATCTCGCGCTGCCGTACCTGGGCGAGGACGAGGGCGTGCTGGTGGACTCGGGTGCGTGGACGGGGGAGAGCTCGCTTGAAGCGCAGGGAAAGATGGCGGCGTTTGCGAAGGCGGGAGGATTTGGCACGCCTACGGTTACATATCGTTTGAAGGACTGGGGAGTGAGCCGGCAGAGGTACTGGGGGACGCCGATCCCGATGGTGTATTGCACGAACGGGCATGCGGGCCGGGAGTTGGGTGCGCCGGGAGTGGAGGCGGGCGGTGTGGTGGCGCTGCCCGAGAGTGCGCTGCCGGTGCCCTTGCCGGAGCAGGTGGAGATCACGCAAGAGGGCGGGAGTCCGCTGGGGCGGGTGGCGGATTTTGTGAACACGACGTGTCCGGTGTGCGGCGGACCGGCGCGGCGCGAGACCGACACCATGGACACATTTGTGGATTCGAGCTGGTACTTCTACCGGTACACGGACGCGCGGAATGAGGGGGCGCCGTTCGACTCGGGAAAGGTGAAGTACTGGTTTCCGATCGACCAGTATATCGGCGGGGTCGAGCATGCGATTCTGCATTTGATCTACTCGCGCTTCTGGACGAAGGTGATGCGCGATCTGGGGCTGATTGAGAACGGTGAGCCGGCGGAGCGGCTGTTTACGCAGGGGATGGTGATCAAGGACGGCGCGAAGATGTCGAAGTCGAAGGGCAATGTGGTGAGCCCGGACGAGATGATCGAGCGCTACGGGGCGGATGCGACGCGGATGTATGCGCTGTTTGCGGCGCCGCCGGATCGCGACCTGGAGTGGCAGGAGGACGGGGTTGCGGGGGTGAGCCGGTTTTTGGCGCGGGTGTACCGGTTATCAACGAGTGTTCGAGAACAGGCGATGACGGGTCTTCGAGAACGGGCGACGGCGGGTGTTCGAGAACAGGCGATGACGGGTCTTCGAGAACGGGCGACGGCGGGTCTTCGAGAACAGTCTGCAGAGGCTGCGCAGAGCCATGCCGAGATGGGCAGTGCGGAGCGAGAGCTGCTGCGGTCCCTCCACCAGACGATTGGGAAGATCACGCAGGACTTCAGCGGTCGGTGGCACTTTAATACGTGCATTGCGTCGATCATGATCCTGGTGAACGAGATTGCGGCGAAGGAGCCGGCGATGGTCTCGGGCGAGATCCCGGCGTCGGCGGTGGAGGAGGTGTTCCGGACGTTGACGCTGCTGCTGGCGCCGTTTGCGCCGTTTCTGGCGGCCGAGATGTGGGAGCAGAGGGGTGGTGTGGGAGCGGTGTTTCGGCAGGCATGGCCGGTGGCGGATGCGGAGCTGGCGAAGGCCGACGAGATCGAGGTGCCGGTGCAGGTGAACGGGAAGCTGGTGACCGTGGTGACGGTGCCGGCGGGCAGCGACGAGGAGGCGTTGAAGGCGACGGCGATGGCGGATGCGAAGGTGCAGGCGCGGATCGCGGGGAAGACGCTGGTGAAGACGATTGTGGTGGCGGGTAAGCTCGTGAATCTCGTGGTGCGGTAGTGCCGGCAGGGAACAGGGAACAGGGAACGGGGAACGGCCTGCCGGGCGGAGTCAACGGCTTGCCGGGAGCGGGGTTTGAGGGGCTTCGGGCGGGCGATACGGATCCGAGGGGGCGGGTGCGGGGGACGCAGTCGTTTGTGCATACGATGTGGTGGTGCTGGCGACATCCGTCGCTGCTGGGGCTGGAGGTGCTGTGGCGGTGGGTGTTTGGGGCGGGAGCGGTGTGGCTGGTGGGGACGCATGCGTTGCGGATCTTTGCGGCGGCGACCGGTGGGACCAATGATGCGGCGCGGCTGGGGCTCGATCACCTGACGGTGACGGACCCGATGGGAGCGTCGACGAAGCTGGCGGGGGCGGCGGAGTTGCTGCTGCCGCTGCTGATGCACGTCGCGCGATGGATGGCGCCGCTGTTGCTGGCGGTGTGGGTGGTGATCTCGGCGCTGGGACGGACGTTGGTGTTGAGGCGGGTGGACGCGTCCTTGAAGTCGCGACCGATGACGCTGATGGGATTGCAGGCGATACGGGTGGTGGCGCTGGGAGGGAGCCTGGCGGTGTGGTTCGCGGGGGTGATGTGGGCGGGTGCGACGGCGGTGACGGGGCCGCTGGGGCGCGGCGAGGAGCCGGAGCTGGTGAAGTACTTCGCTCTGGTGATTGTGGGGACGCTGGGTCTGTTCACGCTGTGGGCGGTGGTGAGCTGGGTGCTAGGGATGGCGCCGCTGCTGGCGATGATCCGGGGAACGGGGGTGCTGGAGAGCCTACGGGGCGGCCTGCGATCGGGCCCGTTGCGGATGAAGCTGGTGGAGATCAACCTGGTGATGGGGATCGTGAAGATCGCACTTCTGGTGCTGGCGCTGGTGTTTTCCGCTTGTCCGCTACCCTTTGAGAGCGTAACGTCGCAGGAGTTTCTGACCTGGTGGTGGGCGGGCGTCACTGTCCTCTACCTGCTGGCCTCGGATTTTTTTCATGTGACCAGATTGGTTGCGTATCTGCAGCTCTGGTACGCGTTCGAGGCTGACTGACGGATCTGCTATTCTGGCCGCGAGTTGGTGCAGCTGACGGCTGCTTTTGCTTCAACAAAATCCCAAAGCACGGAGATCCTATGTCCTTTGCCCTATATGCCCTTGGATATCTCATTTTGATTGGTGGCGTGGCTTACCTTGCTCACCTGATGCACATCCCGCAGACGTACATTATTGCTGTGGTGGTTATCCTGCTTGGCATCGGCGTTGTAACGGGCGTGACGCAGACGCGGCATAAGGATCCGAGCTAGGCGAAAGCGGGGGGAGCCGGACGCGCGTTTAGACTGAGACGTGTGGACACCTCCCTGACTTCGACGATCGTCATTCTTGACTTTGGATCGCAATACACGCAGCTGATTGCGCGGCGCATACGGGAGTTCCATGTCTTCTCGGTGGTGCTTCCGTGCACGGTCGGGCTGGAGGAGATCCAGGCGCTTTCGCCGAGGGGGATTGTGCTCTCGGGCGGGCCGAGTTCGGTCTATGACGCGGGCGCTCCAAGGGCGGATACGCGGGTGCTGGAGATGGGTGTTCCGGTGCTTGGGATCTGCTATGGGCTGCAGTTTATCGTGCACCATCTGGGGGGCAGGGTGGAGCCGGCGCCGCGGCGGGAGTATGGACATGCGGAGATCGAGGTGGTTCGGGAGAGCCGTCTGTTTCGCGGGCTGCCGGCGTCGATGCATGTGTGGATGTCGCATGGTGACGAGGCGAAGGAGCTGCCGGAGGGATTTGTGCTGACGGCCGGGAGCGGAGGCGCGCTGGCGGCGATCGAGGACGAGGCGCGAGGGATCTGGGCGGTGCAGTTTCATCCGGAGGTGGCGCACACGCGCGACGGGACGGAGCTGCTAAGGAACTTCGTTCTGGACCTGTGCGGGGCCGAGGCGAACTGGACGCCGGAGCACTTCATCCAGACGACGGTGGAAAAGGTGCGGGCGCAGGTGGGAGAGGGACATGCGATTTGCGGGTTGAGCGGAGGCGTGGACTCGAGTGTGGCGGCGGTGCTGGTGGCGCGCGCGATAGGGGACCGGCTGACGTGCATTTTCGTGAACAACGGGGTGCTGCGCAAGGACGAGTTTGAGAAGGTGCAGGCGACGATGCGCGAGTCGCTGGGGCTGCGCGTGGTGGCGGTTGATGCGAGCGAGCGGTTTCTCAAGAAGCTCGAAGGTGTGACCGATCCGGAGCGGAAGCGGAAGGTGATTGGGAACGAATTTATCGCGGTGTTCGACGATGAGGCGCGGAGGATCTTTGAGGGTGAGAGGCACGTGGGGGAGGAGGTCGCGTGGCTGGTGCAGGGGACCCTGTATCCGGACGTGATCGAGTCCCTGAGCGTGCATGGGCCGAGCCACACGATCAAGAGCCACCACAACGTGGGCGGGCTGCCGGCGGATATGAAGTTGAAGCTGATTGAACCTCTGCGCGACCTGTTCAAAGACGAGGTGCGGAGAATTGGGCGAGATTTGGGGATGCCGGAGGAGGTGCTGGAACGGCAGCCGTTTCCAGGGCCGGGGCTGGCGGTGCGGATCCTGGGTGAGGTGACGGCGGAGCGGGTCGCGATCCTGCAGGAGGCGGATGAGATCGTGGTGGACGAGATCAAGCGCGCCGGTTTGTATCGCAAGGTTTGGCAGAGCTTTGCGGTGCTGCTGCCGGTGAACTCGGTGGGGGTGATGGGGGATCAGCGGACGTATGCGAATGTGTGCGCGATCCGGGCGGTGGAGAGTGAGGACGGGATGACGGCGGACTGGGCGGCGCTGCCGAACGAGGTGCTGCGGACGATTTCGAGCCGGATCGTGAGTGAGGTGCGGGGGATCAACCGGGTGGTGTACGACATTACGTCGAAGCCGCCGGGGACGATTGAGTGGGAGTGAGACCTGGCCGGTCGGGCGGAGGCGCCTCGGGTGCGTTTTCTTGCGGTAGACGTGCGAAGGGGGCTACCGATTCGGCGTTGAAGGCGGACTGGTCGCGCGGGAGGGTCAGGGTGTGAGCGGGGTGGAGCGACGGGCGGTGGTCTGGACGACGATGCGGGTGTTGCGGGGGAAGACGACTTTTTTTCCGCGTGCGATCCAGCGATCGTAGACCGAGAGCGCTGTGCCGTAGTAGCCGATGCCTGCGGCGGCGTTGGGTGAGATTCCGGAGAGGCTGACGATGGTTCCGACGAGGCTGAGGCTGGCGGCTCCGCCGGCTGCGTTCTTGCCGGTCTGGTTTTCGTTGCGCCCCCGATCGCGATCGAGTGGGCGGCTGGCGAGGAGGGCGAGGATGAGCGGAAGGCTGACCTTGTCCCGGGGCTTGGAGTTGAGCTGGCCCTCCGAGTTGAGAGCGAGATCGCGAGCGGAGTCGGCTCCGGTGAGGGTGGTCTGGACGTTTTGAGGTTGGCCCCCGGGCAGGGAGAGCTGGCGGAAGTTGAAGCTCAGGGTTCCGGTGCGACCGAAGCGGCGAGCGGGCTGCGCCTTGGCAACGGCGCCGATGAGAGTGGCCCCCTGAGGGATGGCGACGGTGCCGTCTGGGTCGCGGATGGGGACGGCGACGGTTGCTGTGATCGGCTGGCCGGTCTGTGAGGCCTCGGAGCTGAGCGGCTGGTCGAGGTAGGCCTGGATGGTCCAGTGGCCGGGATCGGTGTCGGGTGGTGCGGCGACGGCGGCTGGCTGCTCCCAGAAGTGGGGGCGTTTGCCGGGGAGCGATGCGGCGAGGACGGGAGGGGGCGGTGGGGGCTGGGCGGGAAGGGAGACGGGCGCGGCGAGTTCGGTGGTCCAGGCGGTGGCCCGATCGATGTGCTCGGGGTGATAGGGGAGGCGGCCGTAGACGAACTGGGTGAGGCGGTCGGCCTTGCCGGGAGCGAGGAAGAGGGCGACGTCGGACCGGGCGACGGCGAGGCCGGTCTCGAACTGCTGCCGAAGGAAGCCGCCCTTCGAGGAGGGAGGAGCGACGGCGCGGAAGATGGGGGCGCCGTCGGTCGAGGTCTCGGTCGAGATGGGAATGCGAGCGCCGCTGGGAAGGACGATGGAGGTGAAGCGGACGACGGGGATGTGGAAGGGGGTGAGGTCTCCGCCAAGGCGGGCGCGAATGCGGCGGCTGGTGTCCGGGCGCAGGGCGACGATGGAGCCGTCAAGAAGGGTGTTTTCGGGAAGAACGATGTGGTTGTCGAGGTAGACGGGGTAGATCAGTTCGGCTTTGAGGGGGAGACCGACGCGCATGGGCAGGTTATCGCACAGGCGAAGGACGAGCGGCGTTCCGGAGGGAAGGACGGCGGGCGGAGTTTGCGCGTGCGAGCGAGTCGGCAAGGAGAGCCCAAGGATGGTGGCGGCCAGGCAGGGGAGAAGGAGACGAGCGATCGGCCGAGGAGAAGGGCGCGGGATCGAGGGGGTCATGGATCTCCTTAGGTGGCGATGGTTGGACGGGTGTACGAGAAAACGGCGCGGAGTTGATTTCCGCGCCGCTCTGTTATCAAGGATCTGTTATCAAGGATCTGGGATCGAGGATCAGGGAGATTCAGGCCAGATCGTCCATGCTGTTGACGCCGAATTTGAGGTACCAGGGGCTGGCGGCTTCGAGGGCCTTATTGACGTTAGTGATGTTGGCTACTCCCTCGGTTTCGAGCCAGTGCTGGAAGGCTTCGGGGCCGTTCTTCGCGAAGACGGGGATGCCTTCCTTCCAGGTGGCGCGGCCGCAGAGGACGCCGTTGAATTTAGTTCCGGACTCCGCTGCGAGCTCGAGGGTTTCGATGAAGACGGGATTGGAGACGCCGGCGGAGAGGTAGATGAAGGGCTTGTGGGTCATGGCCTCGGAGTCGCGGAAGTGCTGGAGGGCTTCGGCGCGGGTGTAGGCCTTTTCGCCCTTGAAGGCGCGGGTGCCTTCGACGTAGCTCATCTCGATCGGGACCTCGACCTTGAGCACGTCGACGCCATATTTCTCCTTGCCGAACTCGGCCATGGAACCGGAGACGATGGAGGGCTTTTTGAGCGCGAAGGCGAGCGACTTCTCGTCTCCGCCATCGGCGTCGTAGCCGATGAATTCGAGGAAGAAGGGGATGTCGAGGGCGCGGCACTCGTCGCCGATGCGCTCGATCCAGGCGTGCTTGTGATCGTTGATGTGCGACTGCTCGAAGGGGGTGTAGTAGAGGAGGATCTTGATGCAGTCGGCGCCGGCCTCTTTGAGGCGGCGGACGCTCCAAAGGTCGAGGAGGTCGGGGAGGCGGCCGGGGGTCTGGGCGTCGTAGCCGGTCTTCTCGTAGGCGAGGAGGAGGCCTTTGCCGTTGCGGTGGCGGGCGGCGGGAAGGCCGAACTCGGGGTCGAGGAGGATGGCGGAGGCGTGGCGGGTGAGGACGTCGGTGACATGGATCTTGAACTGTTCGAGATCGTTGCTATCGGCGGCAGCGCCGCGTTCCTTGGCGAGCGACTTCTGGAGCGATCCGCGCTGATCCATGGCGGCGGCGGCGATGATGCCGCGTTGATCGGAGACGGCTTTCAGGCCGGCAAGTTTGCCTGGGGTCAACTTCATGATGGATGCGATCTCCTGAGTTTTGGTATGGGTCCAGATGAAGTTTACACCGCGGGACGGGGTGGTTTGGGCTCCCTGTGCGGTGCTGGAGTGTTGGTTGAGGAGCAGGCCCCTTCGGTTCGCTGCGGAGTGACAAGCATGAGGTGCAGCTGAGATTGGCGTACCGGTTGTTTTGAGTTGCTGCTGGGTTCTGACTGGGTTCTGGTTGGGGGTGGGATCCCGTCAGGCCTGTTCGAGGGAGTGCCATTCACGACCGGAGTTCCCCAGCAGGGCGTCCGAGGCTGCGGGTCCGGTTGAGCCTGCGGCGTAGTTGGGGAATGGCTCCGAGGGCGGCTCTGCCCAGGCGTCGAGGAGGGGTTGGACCATGCGCCAGCCCTCTTCGACGAATTCGGCGCGCTGGAAGAGGGTGGCGTTGCCGAGCATGACGTCGTGCAGAAGACGCTCGTAACCCTTGCCGTGACTTCCGAAGGGTCCGGCGGGAAATTTGAAGTCGAGCGCGCCCTGCTCGACGACGGTCTGGAGGCCGGGCGCCTTGGAGCCGAACATAAGACAGATTCCCTGGTCGGGCTGGAGGTTGAAGAGGATCTGGTTGGGAGGTTCGGAGCTGCCGCCGTCGCCGGGAAAGAGGCGTGCGGGCGGCTGCTTGAAGGTGACCATGATCTCGGTCATGGCGCGCGACAGGTGTTTGCCGGTGCGGAGGAAGAAGGGGACGCCGGACCAGCGCCAGTTTTCGACGTTTACCTGCATGGCGACGTAGGTTTCGGTGTTGGACTGCGGGTTGACACCGGGCTCCGAGCGGTAGGCGGGGACGGCCGCTCCGTTGACCGTTCCGGCGCCGTACTGGCCGCGAACGGCGTACTTCACGACGTCGGCTGCGCTGATGGGACGGATGCAGCGGAGGAGGTCGACCTGCCGGGCGCGCATGTCGTCGGCGTTGAAGGAGACGGGCGGCTCCATGGCGACGAGCGAGAGCATCTCGGCCATGTGATTCGGCACCATGTCGCGAACGGCTCCGGAGGTCTCGTAGTATCCGGCGCGGCTCTCGACGCCCACGGTCTCGGCCGCGGTGATCTGGATGTTATCGATCGCGGATCGATTCCAGAGCGGCTCGAAGATGGCGTTCGAGAAGCGGAAGACGGCGAGGTCCTGCACGGTATCTTTGCCAGCGAAGTGATCGATGCGGTAGATCTGGTCTTCGCGGAGGCTGTGCTGGAGGTCGGCGTTGAGGGCGATGGCGGAGGCGAGATCGTGGCCGAAGGGCTTCTCGATGATGAGGCGGCGCCACTTGCTGGCCTCTTCCGCGAGCAGGCCGGTGCGCGAGAGCTGAGCCGCGATCTTTGCGATAAAGCTGGGCGCGACGGCGAGATAGAAGACTCGGTTGCCGGAGGTCTGAGTTGAGTGTTCCAGAGCGTCAATAGTGGCTTCGACGGCGTCGAACGATGCGGGGTCGTCGAAGTTGCCGGTCTTGAAGCTGGCGCGCTCGGTGAGCCAGGAGATGGTCTCGGCGGAGGCGTCGGCTCCCCAGAACTGCCTCAGGGTCTGGGCGATGTGATCGCGAAAGTGGGCGTCATCCCAGGTCTCCATGGCGACGCCGAGGAGCCGGAATCCGTCAGGGAGGATCTTCAGCGAGGCGAGGTTGTAGAGCGAGGGCAGAAGGAGGCGCTTGGTGAGATCCCCGCTGGCCCCGAAGATGGTGAGGAGGCAGGCGGGGACGGGATCGCTATTTACCGGTGTGGTCACGTCCATGGATGGTCAGCCTTCCTTTTTTTCCTTGTGGCCGCCGAACTGGAAGCGCATGGCGGAGAGGAGTTTATCCGCGAAGAGGGCGTTGGACTGGGACGTGAAGCGGGAGAAGAGGGCGGCGCTGAGCACATCAGCGGGCACGCCCTCGTCGATGGCGGCGATGGTGGTCCAACGGCCCTCGCCGGAGTCGGAGACGCGGCCGCTGAAGCCCTCGAGATTGGGCGACTCAGCGAGGGCGATGGCGGTGAGATCGAGCAGCCAGGACGAGACGACGCTGCCGCGGCGCCAGACCTCCGCGATGTCGGCGATGGGCATGTCGTACATGTAGTGATCAGGCTCGCGGAGGGGCGCGGTTTCGGCGTCAAAGTCCTGCTGATGCCTGCCGATGCCGGCGTGTTTGAGGATGTTGAGGCCTTCGGCGTAGGCGGCCATGAGGCCGTATTCGATGCCGTTGTGGACCATTTTGACGAAGTGTCCGGCGCCCGGTGGACCGCAGTGCAGGTAGCCTTCTTCCGCTGTGGAAGCGGGGAGGGCGTCGCGGCCGGGGGTGCGGTCGATGGAGCCGCGGCCGGGGCAGAGCGTCTTGAAGATGGGATCGAGGTAGGTGACGGCTTCGGCCTCTCCGCCGATCATGAGGCAGTAGCCGCGGTCGAGGCCGAAGACGCCTCCGCTGGTTCCGGCGTCGACCCACTTGATGCCGGCCTCGGCGACGCTCTTGGAGCGCCGGAGATCGTCGACGTAGTAGGAGTTGCCGCCATCGACGATGATGTCGTGCGGCTCAAGATGGGGGCGGAGATCTGCGACGGTTGCATCGACGACGCCGGCCGGGACCATGAGCCAGACTGCCCTGGGCTTGCTGAGCTTGGCGGTCATGTCCGCGAGGGAGGATGCGCCTATTGCACCTTCCTTGACGAGTGCCTGGACGGCATCGGAGCTCCTGTCGTAGACGACGCATTCGTGTCCACCCTTCATGAGGCGGCGCACCATGTTGGCGCCCATCCGTCCAAGTCCAACCATCGCTATCTGCATCCGTGATCTCCTGTTTGCGCTGCCACGCCCGTGGCTCTGAGTTGTAGTTGACAACAGTCTGATGCAGGCCGCGCTGGAGTTGCAGGCGGAGTGCGGAGCATCTCGCCGAATGCTATCAGCGATGGGGATCGAGGTGCATCCCGCCGGGGGCGGCGAGGGTGGCGTACATGAGTGCGCCGAGCAGGGTGACCGCGCTGCAGACGCCGAGCGCGATGGTGAAGGAATGGGTGCGATCTAGGAGCCAACCGGTGAGAACGGGGGCGGCGGAGGCGATGAGGAAGCTGGCGAAGTTCTGCAGGGCGCTGAGCGATGCGACGTAATGCACGGGGCTGACGGCCTGGGCGTATCCCCAGCCGGAGGTGCCGGCGAAGTGGATGAAGAAGAGGGCGGCGCTGATGCCGGCGACGGCGGCGGGGGTGGAGGTGCTGTGGGCGACGACCGAGGTGCTGAGTGCCGAGGCGACCATGCCGCCGACGAGATTTGCGCGGTGGACGGAGGTGAGGGCATAGCCGCGGGCGGAGAGCGCATCGGCCAGGGTGCCGCTGACGATCATGCCGAGCGCGCCGGCGAGGAAGGGGATGGCGGCGACCCAGCCGGACTTCGCGAGCGAGAGGTGGCGCTCGGCCTGGAGGTATCCGGGGAGCCACGCGGTGTAGAGCCAGTTGGTGTAGTTGATGCCGCCGAAGCCGAGCATCATGCCCCAGACGGTGCGCTGGCGGAGCAGGGTGCGCAAGGCGGCGGGGGGTGTGGCGGTGGGCAGCGGAGTCTCTGGGGATTGGGGCTCGCGGAAGAGGGTGTTGGCGCGGGCGCGATGGAGGGCGATCCAGGCGGCTGCGACGACCAGGCCGGCGGCTCCGAGGGTAATGAACATGGCGCGCCAGCCGAACGCGAGCATTAGCCAGGTGAGAGCGGGGGGAGCGGCGGCGAGGCCGAGCGTCTGCGACATGCTCATGACGGCGGTGGCGCGGCCGCGGGTTTCGGTCGAGAACCATTCGCGCACGCCCCGCACACCGGTGGGGTAGAAGGGGGCTTCCCCGGCACCGAGGAGGACGCGCAGGACAAGGAAGGACGGGAGGGTGCGGACGAAGCCGGTGAGCATCTGCGCGGTCGACCAGAGGGCCAGGCCGGCGCCGAGGACGGAGCGGGTGCCGACGCGGTCGAGGAGGCCGATGAGCGGGAGCTGCGCGAATCCGTAGGCGAGCGAGAAGGCGGACAGGAGCCAGCCGATCTCGGTGGCGGAGAGGTGCATCTCGGCGCGGATGGTGGTGTTCGCGACGGAGAGCGAGGAGCGGTCGAGGAAGTTGACGACGCCGGCGAGGAAGAGCAGGGAGAGGGTGATGGCCTGGTGGGTGCGCAGGGTGCGGGGCGCCCTGGCGCCGGGGATTGCGGGGCTGGGACTGGCGGGGCTGGGGCTGGCGGGGCTGGGGCGTTCCGGGTTCGGGTGTTCGGGGTTGGGGGTCAGGATAGGGAGCCTGTCTCCCGGGCGAGGCGGAGGACCTTGGCGACGGAGGCGATGACGCGGTCGACGTCGGCTTCGGAGGTCTGCCAGTTGCAGACGCTGACGCGCATGGCGCGGCGGCCGTGCCATGTGGTTCCGGTGAAGAAGGCTTCTCCGGAGGCGAGGATCGCGGCCATGATGCGGTCGGTGAAGGTGTCGGAGTCAGCCGGGGAGGCGTTGTCGCGGGGGTCGAGGAAGCGGACCAGGCCCTGGTTGATCTGGGGGGTGGAGACGATTTCGGCTCCGGGGAGGGCGCCGATGCCGGTGACGATCGCGAGGGCGTGGGCGCAGGTCCGATCGATGAGGCTGGCGACGCCGTCCCTGCCAAGTTGGCGGAGGGCGGCGTAGGTTGCGAAGCCCCGGCTGCGGCGCGACCACTCGGGGTTCCAGTCGATCTGGTCGCGGGCGTCGGTGTCGTGGGTGAGGTAGGAGGCGCGGAGGGAGAAGGCTGCCCGGTGCGCCTCGGGGTCGGCGACGAAGGCGTACCCGCAGTCGTAGGGGACGTTGAGCCATTTGTGTCCGTCGGTGGCCCAGGAGTCTGCCGCGGCGACGCCATCGAGCAGGGGACGAAGGCGGGAGCTGGCGGCGGCCCAGAGGCCGAAGGCTCCGTCGACGTGGACCCAGGCGTTGAAGCGTTTCGCGATGGGGATGAGGGTCGTGAAGGGATCGAAGGCGCCGACGTTGAGATCGCCTGCCTGGAGGACGACGACGGTGGGCTGGGCGGGAGCGCTCTCGAGCGCGGAGGTGAGCGCGGAGGTGAGGAGGCGGCCGCGATCGTCGACGGGGAGCTGCATTACGGAACGCTCGCCGATGCCGAGGAGGCGCACGGCACGGAGGATGGTTGCGTGCTTTTCCGTACTGGTGAGGATGCGGATGGGGGGCGAACCGGCGAGGCCGTCGGTCTCCACATCCCAGTTGCGGTCTGCGAGCAGGCGATGCCTCGCCGCGGCGAGGCAGGTCATGTGGGCCATCTGGCAACCTGTGACGAGAGCGAAGCTGGCGGAATGGGGCAGATGCAGGATCTGCTTGAGCCAGTCGCCGACCACCTCTTCGACCACGGCGGCGGCGGGAGCGCAGGCGTACAGGCCCGCGTTCTGATCCCACGCCGAGGTGAGCCAATCGGCGGCGAGAGCGGCGGGCAGGGCCCCACCGATTACCCAGCCGAAGAAGCGGGGGCCGGCGGAGCTGAGCAGGCCGCCGCTGACCGCCCTGACCAGATCGTCGATAACTTCGGTTGCGTCCGTGGCCTCGTCGGCAAGGGGAAGGGCGAGCCTTTCGCGCAGGCTGCGGAGGTCGGAGGTCGCGGCGACGGGGCGGTCAGAGAGCGAAGAGAGGTAGTCGACGGAGTGGCGATGGGCGGAGTGGAGCGGCTCCCAGGCTGCGGAGGGTTTGTCGGGCATGGACGGAGGATACTCGACCGGGCGCGTTGCCTGCTGCTTGGCCGATGGCTTCGGCGTGGAGCTGGCGAGTGCCGCGCGGCTTTGCGAGTCGGGCGAGTCCTGTCACGTCAGAGCGATTTTGGACAACGGGAATCTTGCGGCGACGGATCTGTGCCGGAAGATGCAGGCGGGCTAGGGCAGGGTGCCGGGACGAAGTTCGGGGCAGCCGAATGGGTGGGCGAGGTTATTGCGGGTCTGGGTGCCCAGTGGGGTGGAGGTCCGGGTGGGGTGCGGACCAGGTGTCCTTGACCGCGGCGGTGCCCGCTTCGAAGGCCTGGCTGACGCCTGCCGTGCTGTTGGCGTTTACGAAGCTTCCGGAGATGAGGTAGATGTTTCCGATCACCGGCTGTCCGAGGTAGTCGGTTCCGGACTGGGTGATGAGGGCGAGGCCGCGGGCGCCCCAGCGGACGAGGCGGGTCGGAGTCCCGACGATGTTGTTGAGCGTGATGGAGCCGGTTACGGTGAAGTGGTTGATGTCGAAGGTTTGGAGGACGTACGAGGTTTGGAAGCCGCTGGTGTTCTGCCCGACGAAGTAGGCGGTGCCCAGGGCGGAGTCGGGCACCATGACACCCGACACATAGGAACCGAAGGCGTTGAAGACGCCGACGGGCTGTCCGGTGACGGGATTCACGATGTGGCCGGAGTTGTCGTAGATGTATCCGTTGCCGCGATCGAAGTGGAGACCGGTTCCGAAGCCAAAGTATCCAGAGGGCTGGTAGTTGACGTTGGCATCCACGCCATCGGAGCCGACGGTCATGGCGCTGAGGTAGAAGGAGGGCTCGCTGCCGACGTACAGTCTGGTTGCATCACTGCCCCAGAGGATGGCGCTTTTGTTATTGCCGTAGGAGTAGTACGAGTTGGTCCCTATTTTGGGGCGGAGACTGGCGTCGTCGTAGATGGCAACGGTGCCGGAGCCGTAGGATGCGGGGGTTCGAAGTACGGCGAGGGTGTGCGGGGAACCGGGGGCGACGGCGAGATCGATGGGCTGATAAGGCTGGTTGTTGTAGGTGCTTTGACCGAGGGTGAAGTTGATGTCGGTGGTGAGACCGGGAAGTTTGAAGCGCTGGATGGAGTCGGAGCCTGTGACAGCGACATAGAGCAGGCTGCTGTCGTCCGAGATGGCCAGGTTCGCGGGTTCGCTGCCGGCGAAGATGGAGCTGCCGAGGGCGAGGGTGTAGGGGTCGATGGAGATGATGGAGTTGCCGTTGGCGCCGGTCTTTCCAGGGGTGGTGACATAGAGCTTCTGATTGACCGGGTCCCAGACGATGTCATTGGCGCCGATGTGGATGGTATCGACCGAGAAGGTCTGGGCGCCGGACGGCTGGATGGTGAAGTTCAGGGTGTTGGAGGTTCCTCCACCGGGGTAGGAGTTGACGACGTAGACGGTCTGGATGCCGGCGGTCGACATGACGGACGCGGGAAGGGTGACCTGGAGGAGGGTGGAGTTGACGAGGCTGGCGGTGACGGCGTTGGTGTACCCGCTACCGACATGGACGACGGAGGCCGAGGTAAAGTTGGTTCCGTTGAGGTTGATCTGGAAAGGCAATGTGCTGACGACGGCGGAGCCCGGGGTGAGCGACGTGAGGGTGGGCGAGGGATTGCCGGAGGCGCTAACGACGAAGCTGACGGAGCCGGAGACGCCGCCGGCGGGGGCCGGGTTCGACACGGTGATCGCGTCGGTGGCGGAGACGGCGACATCGGCAGCGGCGATCTGCGCATTGAGGAGGTTGGAGGAGACGTAGGTGGACGGACGGACGGCGCCGTTCCACAGCACCTGGGAGCCGGCGATGAAGTTGGCGCCGGTGACGGTGAGGACGAAGGAGCCGCTGCCGACGGCGACGCTGGTAGGCGAGAGCGAGGCGATGGAGGGAACGGGGTTGCCGGGCTGATGAATGGAGAAGGTCAGGGCGGAGGAGGTTCCGCCGCCGGGCGCGGGGCTGGAGACGGTGACGGTTGCGGTGCTGGTGCTGGCGAGGTCAGCGGCGGTGATCTGCGCGGTGAGCGAGGTTGCAGAGGCGAAGGTCGATGGGCGTGGGGATCCGTTCCAGAGGACCTGGGAGCTGGAGGTAAAGTTCGATCCGGTGACAAGGAGCGAGATGGCGGCGGCTCCGGCATCGGCAGAGTTTGGGGCGAGGGCGGATAGGGCGGGAACGGGATTGACGGCGGCGGTGATGGTGAAGGTGAGCGGGCCTGATGCGCCGCCACCCGGGGCGGGACTGGAGACGGTGACGACGGCGCTGCCGGCGGTGGCGATATCGGCTGCGGTGATCTGAGCGGTGATGCTGGTCGACGAGATGACAGTTGACATGCGGGCTGCGCCGTTCCACTGCACCTGCGAGGTGGAGATGAAATTGGTTCCGACGATGGTGAGGGCGAAGGCCGGGCCGGCGGCGGCTGTAGAGGCGGGCGCGATGGAGGCGAGGTTGGGGAGGGGATTGGGCGGTGGGCCGATGGTGAACGTGAGCGGGCCAGTGATGCCGCCACCGGGGGCGGCGTTTGAGACGGTGACGGCTGCGCTGCCTTGGGCCGCGATGTCGGCTGCGGTGATTTGAGCGGTGAGCGAGGTTGCGGAGGTGGCGGTGGTCGGACGGGGGCTGCCGTTCCAGAGGACGGCGGACGCGGCGACAAAGCCCGACCCGGTAACGGTGAGCGAGAGGGCGGGGCCGGTGGCGGTGGCGCTGACGGGGAAGATGGCGGAGATGGCGGGCGTGGGATTGCTGGCTGTGGCGACGCTGAAGGTGGAGGCGGAGGAGGTGCCGGAGGGGTCGGCGACGGTGACGGACATGGATCCCGCAGCGGCGATATCGGCGGCGGGGATCTGCGCGCTGACGGACGAGGAGGAACCAAAGGTGGTAGGGCGCGCGCTGCCGTTCCAGAGCACCTGCGAGGAAGACGTGAAGTTGCTCCCGCGGATGGCGAGCGAAAAGGCGGCGCCGCCTGTGAGCGCGGATGCGGGTGCGAGGGAGGAGATCTGCGGTGTCCCTGGAACGGGCGGTGTGACGTTCGATGTTTTACCGCCGCATCCGACGAGCGAAAGGATGGAAAGGGGGAGGAGCAAGGATGCAGCGAGCCGCTTGATTCTCATGAATGGGATGGAGTTCCGCCTGGGTGATTTGTTCCAGTAGCTGATACATACTGGGTCGGCCCGCGGGCGGGGTCAAGGATGGGCGCGCCCCGTTGTGGGGAGGGCGGTGCGACGAAAGTTGCAGGGGGAGAGGCGGTTGGAGGTGCGACCTGGGGCTGGGTGCGGCGTTTGCTGGAGGATCAGGCGGCGTTGTTGAGGATGAGCTGCTGGGCGGCCAAGAGGTCGCGGATGCCGGCTTCGGCGACGTCGAGCATGTGGCTGAGTTCGAGGCGGGTGTAGGAGTCTTTTTCGGCGGTGGCCTGGGTTTCGACGAGGCCGCCGGAGGAGAGCATGACGACGTTCATATCGACCGTAGCGCGCGAGTCTTCTTCGTAGCAGAGGTCTAGGAGGACGTTGCCGTCGACGATGCCGACGGAGGTGGCGGCGACCATCTGGAGGAGGGGGGAGGTCTTGAGGGTGCCGGCGGCGACGAGTTTGTTCAACGCGAGGGCGAGAGCGACCGAGGCTCCGGTGATGGCGGCGGTGCGGGTTCCGCCGTCGGCCTGGATGACGTCGCAATCGAGGATGACGGTGCGTTCGCCGAGAGCTTTCATATCCACCACGCTGCGTAAGGAACGGCCGATGAGGCGCTGGATCTCGTGGGTTCGGCCGCCGACCTTGCCGCGTTCGGACTCGCGAGCGGTGCGGGTGAGGGTGGCTCGGGGGAGCATGCCGTACTCGGCGGTGACCCATCCGCGGCCGGAGTTGCGGAGCCATCCGGGGACGCCTTGCTCGATGGTGGCGTTGCAGAGGACGCGGGTGTTGCCGGCTTCGATGAGGACGGAGCCTTCGGCGGTGCGGACGAAGTCGGGGGTGAGGCGGGTGAGGCGGAGGGCGTCGGCGGCGCGGTTGTCTGGGCGGAAGAGGTTTGGGGGGGCGGCGAGGGGAGGCATCCGGCGATTATAGAAGGGGGTGGGGGCGGGTGCGGGGTGGGTAAGACAGGGTCTCTCCACTGCGCTTCGCTTCGGTCGAGATGACCGCAACTTTTGTGGGAAGTGCTGGTTTTGAGCGCTGGCTGTGAGCTATGGGCTGGGGCTGGGGCTGGGGTTTGCGGTAGGGGTGGCGTGGTGGGGTGTGTACCAGCGCGGGTTCCGGGGCGGAGATTGGGTGGGGTGGCGGGGATTTCGCGGGCCTGAGGTGTGGCGGGAGGAGTACAACAGAAGGGAATCGGGACCGGAGCACTACACCTCATGCACGTCGATCCAGGCACGAAGTTTCCCTCCCCGCTTTTGCCCTTGTTCGAGGTTGAGCCAGTCCAGGACGACGCTGTGTTCCCCGGCGGGGCGGGTGGTCGACGCGGCGCGTTGCGAGGCGGGACCGGGCGCGGTGGATTTGTACGGCAAAGGAATTCTGAGGTGGCGCCAGATCGGAAGGTGTGGCGGTGAAGGCGCCGGCGCAGCTGATTGGCGCGACGGTGGAGATGGAGAAGCTCTTCCGCATCATTCTTAAGGTGGCGGGGTCGACGCACTCGGTGCTGATCCTGGGCGAGAGTGGGAGCGGGAAGGAGCTGGTGGCGCGCACCATGCATCTTCACGGGCCGAACGCGGCGAAGCCGTTTGTGCCCGCGGACTGCGGGGTGCTTGCGCCGGGGCTAATGGAGAGCGAGTTATTTGGCCATGTGGCGGGGGCCTTCACAAGTGCGAACCGGGTGGGTGAGGGGCTGCTGGTGGGCGCGGGCGAGGGGACGGTGTTTCTGGATGAGATCACGGAGCTTCCACTGGATGTGCAGGTGAAGCTGCTGCGGGCGCTGCAGGATCGGGAGGTGCAGCCGGTGGGGTCGACGGTGCGGGTTCCGTTTGCTGCGAGGGTGTTGGCGGCGACGAGCCGGGACATTGCGGCGATGGTGGAGAGCGGGAGCTTTCGCAGGGACCTGTACTTTCGGTTGAATGTGGTGACGCTGCGGATTCCGCCGCTGCGGGAGCGCAAGGAAGATATCCCGCTGCTGGCGCGGTACTTCCTGGGCCGGATGGAGCGCGAGCGGGGAGAGTCCCTGGTGATGGCGGAGGAGACGCTGAAGGTGCTGATGGAGTACGAGTGGCCGGGCAATGTGCGCGAGCTGGAGAATGCGGTGGAGCGGTTGACTGCGCTCTCCTCTGGAAGCGAGCTGAGCGAGGCGGACCTGCCGACGCAGCTGAAGAACTTCCAGCGCCTCCAGAAGGAGGTGCGGGTTCCGGAGGAGAGACCGTCGCGGTTGAAGTCGCTGCCGGCGGGTGTGAGTGGTGTGACGCCAATTGCGGAGATGGAAAAGCAGGCGATCCTGAGGACGATTCGAAAGCTGAACGGGGACAAGCTGATGGCGGCGCGGCTGCTGGGGATCGGGAAGACGACGCTCTACCGAAAGCTGAAGGAGTATGGGATTGAGGATTGAAGTTTCAGGGAGTGAGAGATGAAGATCGGGACAGGGAGGAGGCCGCGATGACGTGTACGCACATGGGGGAGATTCGGAAGGTTAAGCCTTCGGCGAAGGGGTGCGAGGATTGCCTGCGCGAGGACTCGAAGTGGGTTCATCTGAGGATGTGCCTGGAGTGCGGACATGTGGGGTGCTGCGACTCGTCGCCGCGGAAGCATGCGACCAAGCACTTTCACACGACGACGCATCCGATCATGCGGTCGGTGGAGCCGGGGGAGAGCTGGGGCTGGTGTTATGTGGATGAGGTGATGCTGGACGGAGTTTGAGGGACGCGCCTGGGTGGACTTTGGCTGAGTCTGTGCCGACCTTTTGCTATGCTGGGCTCAGGCTAGCTATGCTGGCCTCAGGCTGTTGGAGAGGGGATTCAGGGAGTTATGGCAGAGCAGGCGGTGAAGATTACGGTTCGGCCGAACGGGCCGTTCCGGGTGGAAGGTCCGATTACGCTGGTGGATGTGAATGGGGTGGAGTGGGACTTGACGGATAAGCCGGCGATCTCACTGTGCCGATGCGGTCTGTCGTCGAAGCGGCCGTTCTGCGATGGGACGCATGGGCGCGAGGGTTGGAAGTGCGATGCGACGCCGGTGCCGGTGGAGCCGGTGGCGATCGGATAGCGGGCCGTATCCAGGTCCGGGACTGACGTTATTCGAAAGACTCTGGTGAGGGACGAGTCACGAGCAGTGAGCAGAGGGTGTTGGTGGCGAGGGTTAGCGAAGAGACGGATCGAGGTGAAAGACAGTGTGGACTGGATCGTGGATAGGGGTGCTGGTCTTGTTTGCGGCCGGGGGTGCGATGGCGCAGGGGTCGGGGGCGGCGGGAACCCTGACCGAGTATTCCGGGATGTATCGCGAGCAGGCTGAGCCTGACGTGGTGCGATCGGTGCTGGTGCGCGATGGAAAGATTTCGATTGAGGGGGAACGCGCCCCTCGGACGGTGCTCGATCGGGAGAGCGGCGATCGCTTTGAGGCGAAGCTGGCGGAGGGAAGCAGGGTCGAGGTCACGTTTACGCGCGAGGCGGGCGGGCGGATCGAGGGGCTCAGCCTTTCCGAGCAGACGAGGGACCTACCCGCGCGCACGCAGACGTTTGTGCGGTTCAGCGAAAAGGCCGAGCCGACTAATCATTTTCGCGAGTACACGCGACAGGAGGTGTCGATTCCGGCGCGGGATGGGGTGAAGCTGCACGCGGTCGTCCTGCGGCCGGCAGGATCGGAGAAGGGCGGGGAGAGGCTGCCGTTTTTGATTGAGAGGACGCCCTACGGTGTGGACGGGGCGACGTCGGACCGGGTGAATGCGGCGAAGCCGGAGATGGCGGCGAGCGGGTACATCTTCGTGTATGCGGATATCCGGGGGAGGTATGGGTCGGGTGGACAGTTTGTGATGAACCGGCCGGTGGTCGCGCACAGGAGCAAGAGTGATGTGGATGAGACGACGGACACGCGGGACACGATCGACTGGCTGCTGAAGAATGTGGCGAACAACAGCGGGAAGGTGGGTGTGCTGGGCGTCTCTTACCCGGGGTTTCTGGCGATGATGGCCGGGGTTGACGCGCATCCGGCGGTGAAGGCGATCAGCCCCCAGGCGCCGATGACGAATGTTTGGGTGGGGGACGACTTCTTCCATAACGGGGCTTTCCGGGAGACGTACGGATTCGACTACGTGCAGCAATTGGAGGGGCAGAAGACGGATGTGCGGGTGGAGGCAAAGGAGGACACGTTCGATTACTTTCTGAAGAACGTGAACTTCGAGGGTGCGGCAAGGCAGGCGAAGATAACGGATCTGCCGACTGCGAGGATCTTTCTGACGCAGCCGGCGTATACGAGTTTCTGGCAGGAGATGGCAGTGGAGCGGCGGTTGAACCGGGTGGAGGTGCCGACGCTCGAGGTGGGGGGGTACTGGGACCAGGAGGATATGTGGGGACCGCAGGCGGAGTATGCGGCGCTGAAGCCGCATGATGCGAAGAACGAGGTGTTCCTGGTGCTGGGGCCGTGGAACCACGGCGGGTGGGGAGGGACGACGCGGCACCTGGGGGCGCTGGACTTTGGGGGGGCGACGGGGGACGTGTATCGGAAGACGATGGAGGCGCCGTTCTTTGAGTTTTACCTGAAGGGCAGGCCGGGGTTTGATCTGAAGGATGTGGCGAGCTTCCGGACCGGCGAGAACCGGTGGGAGCGGTATGCGGCGTGGCCGCCGAAGGTGGGGATCAAGGCGGCGAAGCTGTACCTGCTGCCGGAGAAGAGGGCTGGGTTTACGGAGCCGGACGGACCGTACGAGACGACGGCAGCGGCGTATGTGGCGGACCCGGGGGATCCGGTGCCGTATCGCAAGCGGCCGATCCAGCCGACGTATGGCGAGGGGTCGAAGTGGCGGACGTGGCTGGCGGAGGACCAGAGGTTTGTGAGTGGGCGCAAGGACCTGGCGAACTTTTCCACCGGCGTTCTGGACCATGATGTGACGGTGACGGGAGACGTGGCGGCGGACCTGTTTGCGGCGACGACGGGGACGGATGCGGACTGGGTGGTGAAGCTGATCGATGTGTCTCCGGAGGATGCGCCGGCACCCATGGCCGGCTACCAGTTGATGATCGCGGAGGAGATCTTTCGCGGTCGATACCGGAAGAGCTTTGAGCGTCCGGAGGCGGTAAAGGCAGGCGAGGTGAACGAGTACAAGTGGAGCCTGCACGGTGTGGACCACACGTTTCTGAAGGGACACAGGATGATGGTCGAGGTGCAGTCGAGCTGGTTTCCGCTGTATGACCGCAATCCGCAGACGTATGTGGACAACATCATGAAGGCGCCAGCGGAGGCTTACAAGGCGGAGACGGTTTCGATCTTCGGGTCGCCGAAGTATCCATCGCATCTGGATCTGCCGGTGGCGAGCGGGGAGCAGACGGCCTCGCGATGAGTGCGGCCCGGAGCATACGCACGATCAGCAGCAGGGAGGTGTACCGCAATCCTTGGACGAGCGTTCGCGAGGATGTTATTGAGCGATCGAATGGTGTGCGCGGGATCTACGGGGTGATGGATAAGGATCCGGCGGCGATCGTGATTCCGCTCGAGCACACGGAGGACGGCGAGTTTGTGACGCTGGTGCGGCAGTTCCGGTACACGGTGCAGGGGACATTTTTCGAGCTTCCGCAGGGTGGGTGGGAGACGGCCGAGGTGGACGTCGAGGAGATGGCGCGGGGCGAGCTGCGGGAGGAGACGGGGCTGGTGGCGGAGCGGATCACCCGACTGGGACGGCTGTGGATCGCGTATGGGGCGATGCGGCAGGAGCACAACATTTTTCTCGCGGAGAGGCTGCGGGCGGGTGCGGTCGAGCGCGATCCGGAGGAGCATGACATGACAGTGCACCGGGTGCGGGTGGAGGAGTTCGAGGAGATGTTGATGGATGGACGGGTGATGGATAACTGCACGGCGGCGGCGTGGGGGCTGTACCTGGTCTGGAGGAGGAAGGGGCTGCCGGTGGGTGCGGTGGGGAAGCGGGGGAGCGTGGAAGAGGGCAAGCCCTGAACCAAGCCGGGTGAGGAGGTCTATCAGATCAATGCCGGGCGAGTCAGATACGTAGCCGTACTTTCGCGGGCCGACGGTCAAGGGTCATGACGATGCGTTTGAAGATGATGTTGGGGTTGGTTGGAGTGGCTATTGGGCTGGGCCTGAACAGGGGCCTAGGCGGGGGCGTGCTCTCGGCGCAAGGTGCGGGCGAGGGACGCCGTCCGAGTCCGGCCCATCCGGTGCTGGTGGAGCTGTTTACGTCGGAGGGATGTTCGAGCTGCCCAGCGGCGGACGACGTCTTGCGGGAGATCGATGGGAGGCGGACGGAGACGGGACAGGTGGTGGTGGGGATCAGCGAACATGTGACGTATTGGAACCGGCTGGGATGGGCTGATCCGTTCTCGTCGGAGGTATATACGGCGAGGCAGGACGGGTATCGTTCGCGCTTTCACATAGACAGCGCGTACACGCCGCAGGTGGTGGTAAATGGGGACCGGGAGGTGCTTGGGAGCGATCGAAAGGCGGTGCTGAGGGCGGTCGCGGAGACGGATCATGCGCCGGGGATGGCGGTGCACATCGAGTCGGCGAAGATCTCGGGGGACACGCTGGAGGTGCGCTACCGGGTGGACGGAGGAGCGGTTGCGGGGGCGGAGTTGTTTGCGGTGGTAGCGGATGACCGGAGATCGTCGCGGGTGGAGCGCGGGGAGAACGCTGGCCGCACCCTGACGCACGTTGCAGTGGCGCGGAGCCTGACGCGCCTGGGCGAGATCCGGGAGATGGGGGAAGGCTCGACCGGGCTGCATCTCCAGAGGCGGGATGGGGAGAGCAAGGACCAGGCGCCGGGTGGGCGGCACCTGGTCCTGTTTGCGCAGTCTCCGGGGTCGGGGAGGGTGGTTGCGATCGATGTAGCGGCCCTTCCAGGATGAGCGGCAGAGAGGCTAGGCGGCGCCGATCTGCTGCAGGATTCCAAGCTGATCGGAGCTGCCCCAGCGCTCGATCATTTTGCCGTCGGAGTTGAAGCGGGAGATCTGGAGGCCGCGGGCTCGGATCCTGCGGCCGGTTGCGGGGACGCCGAAGAATTCGCCGCGGTGGGTGCCGGTGATGGTGTAGGCGAAGGAGACATTTTCGTCGTCGGCGACGAGGTGCTCGACGTCGACGGCGAAGTCTGGGAAGGCGGCGATCATCTGGGTGAAGAGGTTGATGTAGCCTTGCGGACCGCGAGCCTGTCCGGGTGCGGGGTCATGATCGATGCAATCTTCGGCTACGAGATCGTTCATGGTGGAGAGGCTGTTGGTGTTCACGGCCTTGCCGAACTTTTGCTGGGCGGCGATGTTAGCTTCTTTGCTCATCGCGGGTTAGATGCGGTAGGTTTAGCGGCGTTGGCGGAGGCGTGAGTTCGCCCCCGGCAGGAAGGAAGACGCGAAAGACGGTGCCACCGTTGGCGCCCTGCCCGGAGAGGCGGCTGCGGACGCGAATGCCGCCGTTGTGGCGGTCGAGGATCTCCTGCGAGATCCAGAGTCCGAGGCCGGTCCCGGTGATGCCCTTGGTGGAGAAGAAAGGTTCGAAGATGCGCTTTCGGGTTGCGGGTTCCATGCCGACTCCGGTGTCGGCCACGGTGAGGGTGACACCGGCCCGGCCGGACCGCGTGGAGGGGCGGGTGCGGAGGTAGATGCGGCCGCCCCTGGGGAGCGCGTCGAGGGCGTTTCCGACGAGATTGGCGAGCACCTGGCGGATCTCGCCATCGTGCGCGAAGACGAGGGGGATGGGGCGGAGGTCGCGCACGATTTCGATCTGGGCCTGGCGCAGACGAGCGTCGAAGATGGTGAAGACGGTCGCGATAAGCTCGTGGACGTCGGCGAGTGCGGGACGGGTGGAGCGGCGGTAGAAGCGCAGGGTCTGCATGGTGATCTGCGCGACGCGGTCGAGCTCTTTCTGGGCGAGGTCGAGGTAGTTGCGGCCATCGTCAGTGAGGTCGGTGTTGCCGAGGAGGTAGAGGCAGTTGGTGATGGCCTCGAGGGGATTGTTGATCTCGTGGGCGATGGAGGCGGCGAAGCGGCCGGCGACGGCGAGCTTCTCGGTGCGGCGGAGGACCTCTTCACTCTGCTTCTGGAGGGTCAGATCGGCGACAAAGGCGGCGGTCTGGCGATCACCGGGCGCCTGCTCCGGGTTAAGTATGGCGATGCCGAGGAGGACGGGGACCGTCTCTCCGGCGGTGGTGACGCAGACGGTGTCGAAGGGCTCGACGGTGAGATCGTTCGGGGCGAGGTCCCTGACGCCGGGACAGATCGCCGGGAGGGTGACGCGACTGGCGGTGATCTCTCCGGGGGCGTATCCGAGGAGACGCTCGATGGCGGTGTTGGCGTAGGTAATGTGGCCGGAGGCGCTGCAGATGGTGAGGCCAAGGGGCATGGCTTCGACGAGACGGTGGAAGCGTGCTTCGCTGGCGCGCAGGGCCTGTTCGGCGACGATCTTGTTACGGCGCGCGGAGGCCTCCTTGAGTTCGCGTTCAAGGGCGGGGACGAGGCGGGCGAGGTTCTGCTTGGTGACGTAGTCGTGGGCGCCGGCGCGCATGGATTCGACGGCCATCTCTTCGGAGACGGCTCCGGAGAGCATGATGAACGGAATGTCGAGGCCGGGGTCGTGCAGGAGCTGGAGGGCGGCGGGTCCACTGAAGCTGGGTAGGTTGTAGTCGGCAAGGACGATATTGGGAGGTTCGGGGGCGTGAAGGGCGGAGGTCATTTCGGCGGCGGTTTCGACGCGTGTGACGCTGGGGACGAAACCGTGGCGGCTGAGGTGACGCTCGATCAGGAAGGCGTCGTCGGCGTTGTCTTCGACGAGGAGAACTCGGATGGACTCTGTATTTAGCTCTTTGGCGGGCATTCGTTGAGCACCAGCCAGTACATGCCGAACTGCCGGGTGGCTTCCGCGAAGTCGTCGAAGTTGACCGGCTTGCGGATGTAGCTGTTGACCCCGATCTGGTAACTGCGAACGACGTCTCGCTCCTCATCGGAGGACGTGAGGACGACAACGGGAAGCATGCGTGTGGAGTCACTGCCGCGGATGCGGCGGAGGACTTCGAGACCATCTATCTTAGGGAGTTTCAAATCGAGGAGAATGACCTGGGGACGGATGGGAGTGGGGCCGAAGAGCAGGTCGATGGCTTCCTCTCCATCGTGCGCGACCTTGATGTGGTTGGCTATATCCGATTTCTTGAGCGCACGTATGGTGAGCAGTTCGTGATCGGGATCGTCTTCGACGAGGAGGATGAGGCGTCCAACATCGGCCATGCGGTTTATCGTAGCGTAAACCAAAATGTCGCGCCATGATCGACGTTGCTGTCGGCCCAGATGCGTCCGTGATGGCGCCGGATGACGCGGGCGACGGTGGCGAGGCCGATGCCGGAGCCTTTGAAATCTTTATCGCCGTGCAGGCGATTGAAGGCGTTGAAGAGTTTTTCGGAGTAGCACATGTCGAAGCCGGCGCCGTTATCGCGGACGAACCAGGCGTACTGCGTCTTGTCCCAACCGAACTCGACCAGGGTGCTGACTTTCTTCGAAGAGAATTTGACTGCGTTGCCGAGGAGGTTTTCAAGTGCGACCTGAAGCAGCCTGGGATCGCCGTTAGCGGTGAGGTGGTCCCCGATGCGGAAGTCCAGATCGCGGCCGGGGTTCTCGTCGCGGAGGTTGGCGGCGACGGTGCGGGCGAGATCGCTGAGGTCGAAGTCTTCGCGTACGATCTCGGCGCGGGTGATGCGGGAGAGTTGGAGGAGGGCGTCGATGAGCTGGCCCATGCGCTGCACGCCGGAGCGAACGCGTTTGATGTAATCGCGACCGACCTCATCGACGGCGTCGGCGTAGTCCTCTTCCAGGGCGAGGGAGAAGCCGTCGATGGTGCGAAGGGGGGCGCGGAGATCGTGGGAGACGGAGTAGCTGAAAGCTTCGAGCTCGCGGTTGGTGGTTTCGAGCTCGGCGGTGCGGAGCTGCACACGTTCCTCGAGAGTGGCGTTGAGGGCGGAGATCTCAGCGGCGTTGACCTCGATCTGGTGGCGGGAGATGGCGAGCTTTTCGGCGGCGAGCTCGGTGGCGATGCGCTGCCGGCGCTCCTGGGCGAAGTGGCGGAAGGCAAGGACCAGGAGCACGAGATCGAGCGTGCTGGCGAGGGCGACGGCGGAGCGGGCGCGCACGCTGCTGGAGTGTGCGCCGGCGGTGCGGAGGTCGAGCAGGCGGCGTTCTTCGGCCTCCATGTCAGCTGTGATTTGACGGACGAGGTCCATCTGGGTTCTGCCGGTGCCTCCGTTGAGGAGGGCGCTCGATGCGGTGCCGGAGCGGCGGAGGTCGATGCCGTGCTCGAGGAGAGCGAGGCGCTGCCCGATGCCCCCGCTGAGCTGCTCGATCTTCGCCTGCTGAACGGAGTTGTCAGCGGTGAGGCGCCGGAGGAGATCGAGGTCTGCGGGAAGGGTTTGGAGGGCCTCGGTGTAGGGACCGAGGTAGGAGTTGTCGCCGGTCAGGAGGAAGCCGCGGCTTCCGGTCTCGGCGGCGATGACGGAGGTCTGGATGTGCTCGACCTGGTAGATGACCTGCCAGGTGTGCTCGACGGCGTGCTCGTCGCCGAGCAGTGCCTCCACGGAGTGGAAGGCGAGCCAGGCGTTGATCACGACGATTGCGACACCGAGGGCAAAGAGCGCGGGGATGATGGCTCGGCCCGCCTGGCGGTCGAGTTTACTGTTGAGCTGGAAGGTCATGGTGTCGCCCCCATCTTACGGGTCTGACGGGCAGACACCATGCACTCGCAGGCCCGGGTGCGGCGTGTGGACGGGTTAGGAGAAGCTGCTGTCGTCGCCTCCGCCGGAGTCGAAGGAGCTGTCGCCGCCTGAATCGAAGGAGCTGTCTCCGCCCGAGTCGAAGGAGCTGTCGGTGTCGGACACGTCGCTATCACCGGAGCCGAAGAGGCTGTCTCCGCCTCCGTTTCCTGAGTCGATGGAGGTTCCTGAGTCATCGTTTGCGAAGTCGGAGCTTCCGGAGTCGGCGAGCTGGCCGGAGGCGTCTCCACCGTCTCCGCGGCGGTCTTCGACGTCGGTCGAGAGGCCGCTGCCGCCGCTGTCGCCGTAGTAGTTGTTGATGATTTCTTCACGGGGAGCTCCGCTGCCGAAGCCCCCTTGACCGCCGAAGCCGCCGAGGCCCTGAGCTCCACCGAAGCCTCCGCCACCTCCACCAAAGCCGTGCATCAGCGACTCGATGCCCTCGAAGGCGAGGGCACCGGCGGCAACGCCAGCGGCGGTCTGCATGGCTCCGCGGAGGAAGCCGCCGCCCTGGGGTGCGCCGAAGCTTTGTGCGCCCATCTGCTGAGGCGCCGGGGCGTAGCCGGGGGGAGGGGCGTAGCCCTGGACGGGAGCGTACTGCGGGGTCGCCGGAAGCCGGTTCGCTTGAGGAGCGATCGGTGGGGGAGGCGGCGCAGGGTCACTGTGGCCGAACAGGCTGCCGAGGAAGCTGGTGGATTGGTGGGGCTGCTGCTGGCGTGCCTGATCCAGTTGCGATTTCAGATCGGCTATCTGCTTCTGCGCCTGATCAAGAGCATACTTCTGGACGAGGACGGTTTGCGCGAGGATGTAAAGCGCGTCGGGATTGTGGCCGAGGCTCCCCCCGAGGAGCTGCTCGGCGTCGACATCTTTTTCGGGCAGCTTGGTCTGCTGCACACGGTCGATCAGGCCGCGGATCATCTCTTGTTCTTGTGGGGTCATGGCGAGGTTCTTCTCCGTGGAGCAGGCGCTGCGACAGGTGTGTCGCGGACTCCGGGTCCGGGAGGTTGGATGCGTCAACCGCGTTCCGCGGCAATGCCCTCACTGCTGGCATCGGATTCGAAGACGGCTGCTTGTGGGCTACGGGCTACGGGCTACGGGCCTGGGCCAGGCGTGCCGGCGCGTTCCGCTAGTGGACGGTCTTCATGCGGCGGGACATGAAGTCCATGAGGAGGTAGGAGCCGAGGCGGTCGGGGCTGGTGAAGTAGGCTTTGCCGCGGCACATGGCGGAGACCTTCTGGACGAACTGCATGAGGGCGAAGTCTTCCGCGAGCATGAAGGTGTTAATCATGATGTTGGAGCGCTTGCAGCGGGCGACCTCTTCGAGGGTCTCGGAGATGACGAGGGGATCGAGGCCGAAGGCATTTTTATAGATACGGCCGTCGGGGAGGGTGAGTGCGGAAGGCTTGCCGTCGGTGATCATGACGATCTGCTTCATGTCCTTGGTCTGGCGGGCGAGGATGCGCTGGGCGACGCGGAGGCCTTCGCGGGTGTTGGTGTAGTGGGGGCCGACTTTCACGCGGGGAAGCTGGCCGATGGGAATCTCTTCGGCGGTGTCGTGGAAGAGGACGAGGTTGAGGGTGTCGCCGGGGAACTGGGTGCGGATGAGGTGGGCGAGTGCCATGGCGACACGTTTTGCGGGAGTAAAACGGTCTTCTCCATACAAGATCATGGAGTGGGAGCAGTCGAGCAGGACGACCGTGGCGCAGGAGGACTGGAAGTCGGCCTGGTGGACGTGGAGGTCGGAGTATTCGAGATCGAGAGTGCCGTTTTCGCCGGAGGTGAGGCTGAGGCCTTCACGGGCGAAGACGGACGAGAGGGTGGCGGTGATGTCGAGGTTGAGCGTGTCGCCGAACTCGTACTGCTTGGATGAGCCGTTGGTTTCGACTCCGGAGGCCTCGTGGCGGGTATCGTGGCGTCCGAGCGAGGAGCGGCCGAGGGGGCCCAGGAGTTCGCGCAGGGCCTTGTAGCCGAGGAAGTCCATGGCCTTGTCGGTGACCTCGAAGCGGGCCTGGCCGTTGCCGTCGCCGCCCTGGCCCTGCCCCTGTTCGGCGGGCTCCTCGGCATTGATGAAGTTCTGCTCCTGCATCTTCTGGATGATCTGGTCGATGAGATCTTCGACCTGATCCGGGGCGAGAGCTTCGAACTTTTCCTGGGCCTCATCGTCGAGGAGTTCGCCGGACTCGAGCGCCTGTCGGATGGCGTCGCGGAGGTTGTCCAGGGTCTGCTCGCCGTCGAACTGCTGGAAGCGGGAGAGTGGATCCTGGAAGCCGGAGTCGAGGAGGAAGTCGGAGAGCGCCTCCATGAGGTCTTCGAGGCCGAAGGAGGAGGCGAGGTCGCCGGTGAACTTGGTGTAGCGCGTGCGTTTCATGAGAGCGGGGACCTTGCTTTCAGTTTAGACGTGGACGCCGGGTCTGCCGGCGAGCAGGGGCGTGACGAGATCACTTTACGACGTCGCCGGAGCGTTCCGGAGGAGGTGTGTGACGGCTCCACGAGAAGCGGCGGCCGACGATGCATTTGAGGATGAGATGGTCTGTAGCGCCGGTAGCTCCGAGGCCTACGGCAAAGTTGAGCTCCCACTCGGGGGCAAGGTTGAGGTCGGTAGCGGCGAAGATCTGTTGCTGCTGCTCGCGTAGCGGATCGAAGCCGGTGACGGCTCCGTACGCCGCATAGTACTCGATGCCGGCGTTGATCTTTTTGCTGAAGTCGTAGCCGGCCTTTGCGTTGGGGGAGAAGGTGACGCCCTGGCGAATTCCGGGACCGTGCCAGGAGCGGTCGAGGGTTGGATTGAAGGCGAGGTACCAATGGCCGACCTGCTTATCGACGATGGGGCGGATCTCCCAGGTCCAGGTGTCGGGAGAGAAGCGCGCGCGCTGGTAGCCGATCTCGTTCGAGACGGAGAGGCCGACGGGGAGGTGCCAGGAGTCGGGAGCGCGGACGCGCGGACGGATATGGTCTCCGACCCATTGCCAGCCCTGGCCGTGGTCGAGGCTGGTGAAGAGGTAGAAGCCGACCTCAGCCCAGTTGTTGAGGCCCTGAGTGATCTCGAGGGTTTCATGCTGAGCGTGGTTCGTGGGAAAGGTCCCGTCCGCGGTGTAGATGGACCCGGGTAGGGCCTTTGAGCCGTTGACGGTGAAGTTGCTGTGGAGCTCGACCATGGTGGACCTCGGCTTCACGGTCTCGCTGCCGTAGACCTGGATCTCGTAGTTATCCTGGGCGCGGAGAGCCCTGCCCATGAGGAGGGCCTTGCAGAGGAAGAGATATTTCAAGTGGCGCGCTGGCGTCAACTGGACCTCGGCGGCTGGGGCGTTTCGCGGATGCGCATTGAAGCTGGCGCTAGTTGAAGCCTCGGCGGGTACGGCTCTTGGAGGCGAGGTCTTCGCGTTCAGACTCGCGGTCGCGCATGCGTTCGGCGTACTGGGCGGCGGGGTCATTGCGGGACTTCTTTTCGCCGGCGGAGAAGGAGCGTTCTTCGGAGCGGGAGATGCGTTTATGGGCGTACATGCCTTCAAGGAGGAACTCGGCGGCGGAGACGGCGACCTCGGGTGAGGACTTGGAGCTGATTTGTAACGGGGATAGTTTTTCGAAGAGGCCCTGGATCTGCTGCAGTTCGGCAAGCGAGGCGGCGGCGGGCTGGGTGTCGTTGAGCTGGACTGAACCACCGAGGTTGAACCACTGTTCTATCTGCTGCGTGTTAGTGGCCGCGAAGTATTGATCGAAGATGGCGGCGACGCTCCCCCGGATGATCTCGCGGATGACGGTGTCGGCTCCGCGCATCTCGCCCTCGTACTCCAGTTCGATTTTTCCGGTGATGCCGGGGAGAGCGGCGTAGATGTCTCCTACACGGGGAACGACGGTCGATTCGCCATGGAGGAACGCGCGGCGTTCCGCGTTTGAGACGACGAGCTCCATGGTGGAGATAGGGAGGCGCTGGGAGACGCCAGAGCGCTTGTCGACCTTCTTATCTTCGCGGGCGGCAAAGGCGACCTGCTCGACGATCTGGCGGATGTAGTGAGGTATTTCGATAGTCTGGATGGTCTGGTTTTCGGCGGCATAGGAGCGGGCGGTCCAGGCCTCCTGCTCGGTGATGGCGATGGCCTCGTCGACGGACTCGGGGTAGTGGGTGCGGATCTCTGAGCCGATGCGGTCTTTGAGCGGGGTGACGATCTTGCCGCGGGCGGTGTAGTCCTCGGGGTTGGCGGAGAAGACGATGGCAACGTCGAGGGGGAGGCGGACGGGATAGCCCTTAATCTGGATGTCGCCCTCCTGCATGATGTTAAAGAGCGCGACCTGGATCTTGCCGGCGAGGTCGGGGAGTTCGTTGATGGCGAAGATGCCGCGGTTGGCGCGGGGGAGGAGGCCGTAGTGCATGGTGAGTTCAGAGCCGAGCTCCTGGCCGGAGCGAGCGGCTTTGATGGGATCGACGTCGCCGACCAGATCGGCTACGGTGACGTCCGGGGTGGCGAGCTTTTCGACGTAGCGGTCGTCGGGGGTGAGCCAGGCGATAGGGGTATCGTCACCCATCTTGGCGATGAGATCGCGGGAGTAGCGGCTGAGCGGAGCGTAGGGGTTGTCGCGCAGTTCTGAGCCGGCGACAAAGGGAATGTGGGGATCGAGCAGGGTGGTGAGGGCGCGCAGGATGCGGGACTTGGCCTGGCCGCGCAGGCCAAGCAGGATGAAATTGTGGCGGGAGAGCACGGCGTTGACGATCTGCGGGATGACGGTGTCTTCGTAGCCGATGACACCGGGGAAGAGCGGGGCACCGGTGGTTCCGTTGGCGCGAAGGCGGGCGATGAGATTGTCGCGGAGCTCATCTTTGACGCTGCGGGCGACGCGCCCCGGGGTGAATTGGCTTTTGCGGAGTGCGCCTAGGGTGGTGGGGAGGATCGAGGTCGCCATGAAGGAAGTATAGATGTCCGGGGTGTGGACGCGGGTGCATGGTGCGAGGTGTGTGCGTGGGGTGGAAGAGTTTGCTGAGGTCTGGGCGTGGGATCTGTGGCTGGAGTTGGTTTGTGGCTGAGTACGCAGGATCGAGGAGTAACAAAGGGAGCGGCATGCTCCGGCCGTGGAGCTCAGCGGTCGAGGTCGTCAAGCATGGCCTGAAGTTCGGCTTGGGCATGGGTGTTACCGGTGCGATCGGCGGCGGCCAGGCCCGCATGGAGGCGGGTGCGTGCCTCTTCGGTGCGGGAGAGCTTGAGCAGGAGCTGCGCGGACATCTGGTGGGCGGGGACGTAGTCGGGCGTGTGCTCGAGGATGGTGTTGTATTCGGCGAGCGCCTGGTCGTTGTGGCCTTCGGCGGTGTGGGCCATGGCGAGGCCGTAGCGGGTGAAGGCGTCGGCGGGGTTTTGTTTCAGGATCTCGGAGAGGGCGGCGATTTTATCCATGAGACATGTCCATGAGCATAGGGTGCGCGCGACCCATGGAGGTTGCTCGCAGCGGGCGCATTACACTTGAAAGATGGAAGAGGCATTGACACGGAGGGTGGTGGAGTCGCAGTCGGAGCGGAGCGAGATTGTGCTGCCGGCGGATACAAATGCGATCGGGAACCTGTTTGGCGGCCGGCTGATGCAGTATATCGACCTGGTGGGAGCGATGGCGGCGAGTCGGCATGCGCGGGCGTTCACGGTAACGGCGAGTATGGATCACCTGGATTTTGTGGCTCCGGTGAAGCTTGGAGAGCTACTGATTCTGAAGGCAAGTGTGAACCGGGCCTTTCGGACGTCAATGGAGATTGGGGTGCGGGTGATGGTGGAGGATATACGGGCCCAGCGATTGCGCCACGTGTCCTCCGCGTACCTGACGTTTGTGGCGGTCGACCGGGATGGGAGAGGGATCGTGGTTCCGCAGGTGATACCGGAGACGGAGCACCAGAGGCGGAGGTACGAGGATGCGGGGCGGCGACGCGAGATGAGGGCGGGCGAGACGGAGAGGAAGAAGGCGATGCGGGCGGCGCTCGGGGATGGGTGGCACGTTTGACTTTAGGAAACAGGGAACAGGGAACAGGGAACAGCAGACAAGGACGGGAACGGTCACGACTTGACGGTCGCTCGACAACACATTTGGAGACGACACACCTAAGGACTAGGGCCAGGAGGCTTTGATGGGACATCAGGGAGCGGGAGTGCAGGGGGGGCCGCAGCCTTTGCCGGGCGTGCAGTATGTGATTGCGGTTGGCAGCGGGAAGGGTGGGGTCGGCAAGACTACGGTTGCGGTGAATTTATCAGTCGCGCTGGCGAAGCTGGGGCACAGGGTGGGGTTGATCGACGCGGATATCTACGGGCCGAATGTGCCGACGATGCTGGGTGTGAGCCGGCAGCCGAATGTAGTGGGGGAGAACCGGATTGAGCCGATTGTGGCGCACGGGGTCAAGTTCATCTCGGTGGGTCTGATCTCGCCGGGGGACAAGCCAATGGTGATGCGGGGACCGATGCTGCACCAGATCATTCGGCAGTTCCTGATGCAGGTGGAGTGGGGCGATTTGGATTTCCTGATTGTGGATCTGCCGCCGGGGACGGGGGACGTGGTGATCTCGCTGGTGCAGACGGTTCCGCTGACGGGAGCGGTGGTGGTTTCTACGCCGAGCGATGTGGCGCTTGAGGACGCGCGCAAGGCGCTCGAGATGTTTCACCAGGTGCGTGTGGAGGTGCTGGGGATTGTGGAGAACATGAGCACTTTTCACTGCCCGCACTGCGGGGAGGAGATCGACATCTTTTCCAAGGGCGGGGCGGAGCGAACGGCGGCGCAGTTCGGGGTGGAGTTTCTGGGGACGCTGGAGCTGGACCCGGTTATTCGGAAGGGTGGCGACCGGGGGATGCCTGTTGCGCTGGCCGGGCCGGGGAGCGACTCGGCTGGTGGCTTCTACACGGTGGCGAAGAAGGTGGTGCTGGCGGCGGAGCGGGTCGCGGCGCAGGGTGGAGGTGTGCTGGAGATTGAGTGAGGGGGTGGACGGGTTCGGTAGACTAGATGAGTCGGTTGCGCTAAGGTTTGCGGCGGTCTGACGGATGGAGGAGCTGATATGGCGGATGCGGAGCGTGTTACGGCGCGGCAAAGAGCCATTTTGGCCGCCATAATCGAAAGCTATGTGGAGACCGGGGAGCCGGTGGGGTCGGGTACGATTGCGCGGCTGGGGAGCGAGGGCGGGGGCCTGAGTTCGGCGACGGTGCGGAACGAGATGGCGGCGCTGGCGGATGCGGGATTGCTGGAGCAGCCGCATACGTCCTCTGGCCGGGTCCCGACGGCGCGTGCGTTCCGGATGTATGTGGACGAGCTGAGTGGAGGTAAAAAGGCTGCAGGGGAACGACTTACGGCGCGGTCTCGGAGGGAGATCGACTCCCGGTTTGCCGGCGTGGCGGGGACGGAGGCGCTGTTGGAGCGGACGAGCCACGTTTTAGCCACGCTTTCGAGTGGTGTGGGTGTGGCAATTGCGACGGTGGCGGATGGTGATCTGCTGGAGCATGTGCACTTTTCACGCCTGGCCCCGGCGCGGATCCTGGCGGTGGTGGTGACCAAGAGCGGGATGGTGCGGGACCGGGTGCTGGCGCTCGACCGGGACTTTGGCCTGGGCGAGCTGGAGTCAGCTGCGGTGTTTCTGAACGAGAGCTTCCGCGGATGGAGCCTGGAGCGGGTGCGGGCGGAGATTGCGCGGCGGATGGAGCAGGAGCGCAGCGAGTACCAGCGGATGCTGACGGCGGTGGAGCAGCTGTGGGCGGGTGCGGTTCCGGAGACCCGGACACAGACGGTGTATGTGGGCGGGGTCGGGAACCTGGTGATGGGGGTCGCGAACGAGGCGGACCGGGAGCGGCTGCGCGAGGTGCTGGCGGCGCTCGAGGCGAAGCAGCGGCTGGTTGAGCTGCTGAACGCGTACATCGACGCGAAGCAGCAGAGTGTTCGGGTGGTGTTTGATCTTGAGGAGCAGGCTCCGGAGATGGCGGGGCTGGTTCTGATTGCGGCGCCGGCGCGGGTTGGCGGCGAGCAGATGGGAACGGTGGGCGTGATCGGGACCAAGCGGATTGACTATGAGCGAACGATGAATGCGGTGAGTTATATCGCGGGGGCGTTTGACCGGATGCTGCATCCGAATGGGTGAGCTTTAAGGGAACAGGGAACAGGGAACAGGGAACAGGGAACAGGGAACAGGGAACAGGGAACAGGGAACAGGGAACAGGGAACAGGGAACAGGGGAGAGCGGAGGGATGGGGCGAGTGGTAGAGGGGCATGGAAGATCGCAGCTGAAGGGGTGGATGGCTGGTGGGTTGGGTCGTGGGGCTTGGAAGGACATCTAATGTCGAGCGGTTGAGGCGGGTGGAATTTTGGCTTTACTGGACTTGCGGGAGCACTTGGGTCGATGACGGGGGAAGCGATGGAGACGCAGTGGGACAGGGTCGCGCGATGGGCGCGGATGGGCAACAATAGAGGTGTGGGCGAGCAGCCCGGTGAGCACGCAGAGGAACAGGTCAGGAGCGAGGATGAGATGGGGAACGAGATGACGGAACAGGGGAGTGCGGTGGAGGATCTGCTGGAACCGGAGATGGTGTCCGGTACGGCGGAGGCTGGGGAGACGGCGGAGATGGGCAGGGATGCTGCCCAGGTGGAGCTGGAGCAGGTGAAGGGTGAGCGCGACCAGATGAAGGATAGGCTGGCGCGGCTGCAGGCTGAGTTCGATAACGCGCGGAAGCGGGAGGCGAAGGAGCGGCAGGATGCGCGTGAGTACACCGTTTCGTCGACGGTAGAGCCATTTCTGGGCGTCATGGACAACTTCAATCTGGCGTTGAAGGCGGAGGGGTCGGCGGAGCAGTTGAAGACGGGCGTGGAGATGATTTTGAAGCAGATGGACGACGCCCTGCGCGCTCTGAATGTGCAACCGGTGGAGGCGGTGGGGGCGCAGTTCGACCCGCGCGTCCACGAGGCGCTTGGAAGTATCGAAACGAAGGAGTTTCCGGACCACCAGGTGCTCGAGGAGATTCGGCGGGGGTACAAGCTTCGGGAGCGACTCCTGCGGCCGGCGATGGTTCGGATTGCGAGTAATCCGGACCAGGTGAGTGAGTAGAAGGTTTCGCTGGAGAAGCGGGTCCGTTCGCTTCGTTCAGGATGACAATGAAGTGCAAGTTGAGGCTGAAGAGACTAAGAGATGAGTGCGACGGCGAACGTGACGAAGACTGACTACTACGAGCTGCTGAGTGTGTCGCGGGATGCGGGCGATGCGGAGTTGAAGACTGCTTACCGGAAGCTGGCGATGCAGCACCATCCGGACCGCAATCCGAACAATCCGGCGGCTGAGGAGCAGTTCAAGGCGTGCAGCGAGGCGTACCAGGTGCTGAGCGATCCGGAGAAGCGGGCTGCGTACGACCGGTACGGGCATGCGGCGTTTACGAGCGGAGGGGCGGGTGCCGGAGGTCCGTTTGCGGGCGGCGGATTCAGCGGGAACGCGCAGGATATCGGCGACATCTTCGGAGATCTGTTTGGGGAGATGTTCTCGGGCGGGGGCGGCGGCGGGCGCAAGACCTCGCGGGTGCAGAGGGGGCGGGATGTGCGCTACGACCTGACGCTGGAGTTCGAGGAGGCGGTGTTCGGTAAGGAGAAGGAGATCACGGTGCGGCGGCTGGACCCCTGCGGCGAGTGTAAGGGCACGGGGGCGGCGCGGGGCAAGGCCGCGGTGACGTGCACGCAGTGCGGCGGGCGGGGCCAGCAGAGGTTTCAGCAGGGCTTCTTCTCGGTGGCGCGGACCTGCTCCGTGTGCCAGGGAACGGGAACGCTGATTGTCGACCCTTGCCAGACGTGCCGGGGCGAGACGCGGGTGCAGGCGGAGCACACGATTAAAGTGAAGGTGCCGGCGGGGGTGGAGCAGGATACGCGGATACGGTACGGCGGCGAGGGCGAGGCGGGTAAGTTTGGCGGACCCGCAGGCGACCTGTACGTGGTGCTGAATGTGAAGGCGCATAAGTTTTTCGAGCGGGATGGAGACGACCTCCATTGCGTTCTGCCGATCAGCTTTCCGCAGGCGTCACTGGGGACGGAGGTTGAGATCCAGACGCTGGAGGGGATGGAGTCGATCAAGATCCCGGAAGGCACGCAGAGCGGGCGGGAGTTCAAGCTGCGGGCGAAGGGTGTGCCGCACCTGAATGAGCGCGGAAAGGGCGACCTGATTGTGGAGGTGCGGGTGGAGACGCCGAGCAAGATGACGCGGCAGCAGAGGGACCTGATGCGGCAGCTGGCGGAGACGATGACGGTGGAGAATGTGCCGCATGCGCGGGGGCTGATGGATAAGGTGAAGGAGATCTTCAGCTGAGGTGAGGCGTCGGAGAGGCGAGGCCCGGACATGGTCCGGGCCTTTGCTGTTATGGCTGATCTGAGGCTTAGAAAGCGGAACGTTGCGGGTGACTGGCTGGGTAGAGAAGCGGGTCCGTTCGCTGCGCTCAGGATGACAAAGATAAGAGCAAGGGCGCGAAGCAGCGTCCTCCCTGCGCTCGAGTGGAAAAAAGAAGGGAGAGGGTGCGGGTGACTAGGCTAGTTTGCTGGAGGCTATGGCGATGGCGGCGATCGCGGCGGTTTCGGCGCGGAGGATGCGCGGGCCGAGGGTGACGGGGAGCCAGTTGTGGTCGAGGAAGAGCTGGAGCTCTTCGGGGGTCCAACCGCCTTCGGGGCCTATGGCGAGGGCGTGGGTAATATCGGATTGGGTGGCGGAGGGAGTGGGGCGCTGGAGGGCGGTGAGAAGGGGTGTGGACTCTTCGATTTCGCTGAGCAGGATGCGGTTGGGGCTTAGCTCGGAGGCGAGGGCTGGTTTAAGGGCGGTGGGATCGGCCATCTCCGGGATGGCCGATCGGCGGGACTGCTTGGAGGCTTCGAGGGCGATGCGGCGCCAGCGGGCGGCTCGTGCGAGGGCGGCCTGGGCGAGATGCTTTTCGGTGCGACGGGCGAGGATGGGTGTGATCTTCGCGACGCCGAGTTCGGTGGCCTTTTCGATGGCCCACTCGAGGTGATCGAACTTGAAGATCGCGATGAGGAGGTGAAGGGGAAGGGCGTTGTCGGTCTCGAGCTCTTCATGGAGGAGGAAATGGACCTGTCCGGGGGAGGTTGGGGTAGGTGGGTCGATGTGGGTGATCTCGGCGCGGTGAAGGAAGCCGCCGGCGACCACGTCATAGATCTGCCCGGGTTCGGCGCGGAGGACGCGGGCGAGGTGGGCGGCCTGGTCGCCGGCGAGGGTGGCGGTGGTGGCGGTCCAGGTGTCGGCGATGAAGCGGCGGCGGGTCATGATTTTAGGGAACAGGGAACAGGGAACAGGGAACAGGGAACAGGGAACAGGGAACAGGGAACAGGAGTTGGGACAGGAACGGGTAAAGATTCAGGGTTGGTTGTTTTGGGGAGAGATGTCGGATGGTTGTTTTGGGATGGTGGCGGTGAGGGCGGGCTGGTGGTAGAGGTCGATCGAGAGCGTTGCGTCCTGGCGTTGATCCCAGAGAGGCGGGGTTCCGGGGAAGTGGAGGACGAGGTAGCCCTCGACGGTCTGGCCGGGGTCGATTCGGGTGTCGCGGTAGAGAGGCTGCGCGGCTTGCGCGGCGGCAACTCTTCCGAGCGCGGGGAGGGTGAGGAAGAGGTTGGCGAGGTCGGGTTTCTCGACGGCGTTAGTGGTGACAGGGAGGCTGCCGGTAGTGGAAGACGGGATCAGGGAGGCGTGAAAGTCCTTGAGGAAGAGGGGTAGGCGGAGGTGGTTGGAGATGCGAACGGTGGTGAGGATGTAGAGGTCGTCCTGGACCTGGTCGCTGTTGAGCACGATGGAGTTGGACTTGAAGACGAGGTGGGACGGGTGGACGGAGACGTGGGTGACGGTGACGTCCGCGGTGCTGCGCGGGGTGAGTCGGAGGACGACGAAGATGGCGGCGATGAGCACGGCCAGGGCGAGCAGGATGGGGAGGAGGAGGTTGCGGCGGGCGGGTTGGGAGAAGGTTAGATCAGCCACCCGAGAAGGATAGCAGCGGGGGGGCTCACGGCTGGAGGCGGGGCGGAGCCTGGTGAGGGCTTCGGGGCGGGGGTGCGGGGCTAGCCGGGGATGTGGGCGTCGGCTTCTATCTCGACGCGCCAGGTGGGGTTGAGGAGGGCGGCGACGACGAGCATGGTGGCGGCGGGGCGAGTGATAGAGAAGAACTTGCCGTGGATGCGGCCGACCTCCTGCCAGTCTTCGACGCGGGTGAGGTAGACGCGGGTGCGGATGACGTGCTCGATGGAGGAGCCAGCCTCCCGGAGGGCGGCGGCGATGATGGTGAGGACCTGCTCGGTCTGGGTGGCGGGGTCGGCGTCATCGGCGCCTACGGGCCCGGTTCCGGAGACGTAGACGTGCGGACCGACGCGGACGGCTCGTGAGAAGCCGATGATGGGTTCGTAAGGGGAGGAGCCGAGGATGTTGGTGCGGGCTGCCATGCTGCTTGGATGCCAGATGGCTGAAGGGGAGTGCTGGATTTGATGCTGTGTGGGCGGCGGGGTCGAAGCGTTTAGGAGATCAATGCGGGGCTTAGAAGAGCGGCTTTGAGGCGGGCTGATGGATAGCATTTGCGATCTAACGGATATGCCGAATGTCTTGAACTCACAAGATGTGATCTCAGAGGAGGTGCAGGGCAGGTCTGAGGTGTTGACGGCATCTCTGTCGACCGACCAAGCGGCGGGTGGGTTTGCGGGCGGAAAGCTGTGGCGACCTCGGCGGGTGCTGATTACGCCGGACGCTGCGGCGCTTCCTCATGGACGGGCGATGCTGGAGCGTGCGGGATCGTATGGGGCGGAGGTGATCCGGCTGCCGAGCAACCGGTTGACGGGCTTCGGAGCTGAATCCCCACGACAAAGTTATGCGTTGGCGAAGACGACGTTTGCGATCGTGGTGTCGCCGCCTGGGCAGAGGAGGCTGCAGCCGATTCCGCCGTCTGCGGACTGGCAGTTTCATATCGCGCAGGGGTGCCCCGCGCATTGCCAGTACTGCTATCTGGCGGGGTCGCTGAGCGGACCGCCGGTGACGCGCGCGTATGCGAATTTGCCGGAGATCCTTGAGGGATTGCGACCGTATGCCGGGGCGGGCAAGGTGACGTCGCGGCTGAAGGCGAGAGCCGCGGAGGGGACGACCTTCGAGGCATCGTGCTACACGGATCCGCTGGGGATCGAGCACCTGACGGGGGCGCTCGAGGAGTCGATCCGGTTCTTTGGCGATTGGGATGCGCCGGTGCAGCTGCGGTGGACGACGAAGTTCGACGGGGTGGGGCGGTTGGTCTCGCTGGAGCATCAGGGGCGGACGAGGGTGCGGTTCTCGGTGAACGCGGCGAGTGTGACGCGGGACTTTGAGGGAGGGACGGCAAATATGGAACAGCGGCTCCGGGCGTTGCGGGCGATGGCTGCGGCGGGATACCCAGTGGGGCTCACGGTGGCGCCGATCATGCCGGTGGCGGATTGGAGGGTGGAGTACCGGAGTCTGTTCGCGGCGGTGGCCGTGGCTCTCGCGGGGATTGATGGGGTGGATCTGACGGCGGAGTTGATCACACACCGCTTTACACCGGGTTCGAAGGAGGTGCTGGTGGGTTGGTATCCGACGTCGACGCTGGATCTGCGGGAGGAGGCGCGGACGGAGAAGCGGACGAAGTTTGGCGGGTTCAAGTACGTGTACCCGAAGGACTCGATGGGGGAGATGCGGGATTTCTTTAAGGAGACGATTGCGGAGTTGCTGCCGGGGGCGCGGATTCTTTATTGGACTTGACGGCGTTGGGGCACGGGAACTGGGCGGCAAGGCGAGCGGGTACAGGTGCGGGGATGATTTGCTTCGCTCCAGGATGACAAGCTTATGGAGTTAGGTTGGGGGCTCTTTCCATTCGCTACGCTCAGGGTCAGGGAGACAGGCCTGCCTTTGCTTAGGGGCGGCTAGATGTAGCGCTTTTTCTTCTTCCAGTCGAAGGTGGCTTCGGGGTGGCGGTGGCGGAGGAGGTAGACGTGTTTATGTTCAAAGGGCATGGCGAGGGGGTTGTCCATGTGGCCGATCAGGGTTACGGAGCTGTACTCTTCGTGAAGTTCGGTGGGGGTGCCGCCGGAGATGGCGATGACCAGGTCGAGGCTGCGGTTGCCGGGTCCCCAGAGCCAGTAGGTGTTGTGGGGGCAGACAACCGGGGGGAGGCCGAGGTGGTGGCGGGCGCCGAGGATGTCGATGGCTCCGGCCTCGCCGTAATTGTCGGCGTAGATGGTGACGCGGGCGCGGTCTTCCGGTGAGAGGGTTTGGAAGGCGCGGTTGACGAGGTCGACCTCCTCCTGCCAGCCGAAACGATCGGCGAAGAACTGCGGAAGGGGGCCGGACTTTGCGTTCTCGGTGGGTGGGCTATGGAGGTGGAGGGCGGAGGTGTAGGTGATCCAGGTGCCCGGGCGGAGGATGGGGAGGGTCATGGGGAGGATGACGAGGCCACTGAGGATGAGAGCGGTCTCGAGGCCAGGGGAGGCGAAGATGCGGTCGCGGCGGGGAGGGTTGGGGGCGAAGCGATGCTGCCAGGCGATGGCGCCGGCGGCGAAGAGGACGGGGTAGATAGGTACGAGGTAGTAGTCCTTGGCGTGGAGCGCGAAGGTGATGAGGAAGAAGGCGAGGTAGGTAAGGGCGATCCAGCGCATGCGGGGGATGGAGCGGGCGCGCAGGAGGGAGACGAGGCCGGTGATCCAGAGCAGGGCGTTGAGCGGGTGCATCTCCTTGATCTGGGCCCATAGGAAAGAAGGGAGGGGGAGGGAGATATTTTTGTGCTGGAGCTGGCCGTTGTGGAGGAACTCGAGCGTGGGCCAGTTTTGGTGGATCTGCCAAAGGACGTTGGGGAGGGCGATGAGGGTGAGGAGGGCGATGCCGAGGGCGGACCAGCGGGTGAAGAGGATGCGGCGCTCCGGGGTGAGGAGGAGGCCGATGCCGAGGGCCACGAGGAAGAAGGTCATGGAGGGCTTGTTGAGGAGGCCGAGGCCGGCGGAGATGCCGACGATGGTCCACCACTTCCCGGGGCTCGAGCCGGAGAGGATGCGGATGAGCGCCAAGGTGCAGAGCATCCAGAAGACGGGCTCGAAGGAGTTCATGGAGAGGAAGCTGTCGAGGGCGATGTACTCGGGCGCGACCAAGAGCCCTAGCATGGCGAGGGATTGGGCGGAGCGATCGCCGCCAAGCGACCAGGCGAGGATGCCGGTGAGCGAGACGGCGGCGGCTCCAGCGAGATGGGAGAGAAGGCGGATGCCGAGGACGGAGGTGCCGAAGAGGAGGGTAGTGAGGCGGGCCTGGATGGCGACGAGGGGGCCGTGGTCGACGTACCCCCAGGCGAGGCGGCGCCCGCACATGAGGTAGTAGAACTCGTCGCGGAAGTAGCTGTATCCGAGGTGCTGGGCATAGAGGGTTCCGACGATGTGGAGGGCAAGCTTGACGGCGGCGAAGGCGAGGGCAAGATGGACGGCGGAGCGGAGGTTGGGGTCGCCGGGTTTGACGATGGTGGTGCGAGCGGCGGATGGCATGGCTCTCCTGCGTTCGGGTGGGTTGCTGGGTCTGTGGGTGAGGTACGGGCGGTGGCCGCTGAAGTTGGCAGGGTTGGGTTTGCTGGGGGCGAGTGTACCCGAACGAGTGCTCGCGCCTGCGATTATTTGCCGAGGTTCGCAGCGGTGTGCGGGCGCGGTCGCATCGAAGGTGGAGGCGCTGCTGCTGTGTTGAAGCGCGCGCGAGGAGATCGAGATGGACTGGACGCCGGGCGGGATGAGCAGCGATGTGGAGGACCGGAGGGACTCCTCCGGGGGTGGGGGCGGCGGGTTCGGCTTTGGCGGGGGGCGGGGCGGTCTGGGGATCGTCGGGCTGCTGGTGCTGGGCGTGATCAGCTTGGTGACGGGGCGGAATTTTATAGGGGCGTACCTGTCCGGTGGGGGGGGAGGGACCTCTCAGACGCAGACGCAGAGGGCTCCGGAGACGGATGAGGGGGGCAGGGGGCGGAGCGCCGCGGCTGAGGGTGGAGACCGGGATGCGCAGCTGGTGTCGTTTGTGCTGGACGACACGCAGAAGACGTGGACGGGGATCTTTCAGGGGGAGGGGCGCGAGTACAGGCATGCGAAGCTGGTGCTGTACCGGGGTGCGACGTACTCGGGATGCGGGACGGCGCAGGCGACGACGGGGCCGTTCTACTGCCCGGCGGACGAGAAGGTATATATCGACCTGGGCTTCTGGGACGAGCTGAAGCGGATTGGCGGGGACACGGGCGAGTTTGCGCAGGCGTACGTAATTGCGCATGAGCTTGGGCATCACGTGCAGAAGCTGCTGGGGACGGAGGCGAAGGTGCGGCGGCTGCAGCAGGGGAATCCGGGCGAGCGGAATCCGTTGTCGGTGGACCTGGAGCTTCAGGCGGACTGCTATGCGGGGGTGTGGGCGCACTCGACCGAGCAGCGGAACATTGTGCATGAAAACGATGTGGAGGGGGCGCTGAAGGCGGCGGCGGCGGTCGGCGACGATCACCTGCAGCGAATGAGCGGGCGGGCGGTGAGTCCGGAGAGCTTCACGCATGGGTCTTCTGCGCAGCGACAGAGCTGGTTTAGGCGGGGGATGGAGTCCGGAGACCCGGGGGCTTGCAACACGTTTGGAGGGCAGTAGTAGCCAAAGGGCTTGTGATAGAGGGCCAAGTGGCGCATACTGGAGTGGAGGTGAGGTATGACCGTGACTTCCATTGCGACCGTGCTGGGTGGGGACGTGATGCTGCGGCGAAGGGTGGGGACGGCGCGGGAGCTGGTTGAGTTGACCAGGGAAGGTCTGCCGGCGGGGGCTTTGGACCAGCTGGCGGGGGAGATGAAGCTGAGCCGGACGGTGGTGGCGAAGGCATTGGGGATCTCTGGGCGGACGATGAGCCGGCGGGTGCATGCGCAGGCGCGCATGTCGGCGGGGGAGTCGGACCGGGTAGTGCGGATGGCGCGGCTGCTAGCGAGGGCGCGGGAGACCCTGGGAACGGACGAGAAGGCGACGGCTTGGATGATGACGCCGAACCGGACGATGGCGGGGGACCGGCCGATCGATCGCCTGGATACGGATGCGGGATCGCAATCGGTGGAGACCGTGCTGGGGCGGATCGCTTACGGCGTATTCAGCTAAGCGGTGAGGCTGTTTCGGATCTGCAAGGAGAGGTTCAGCGCGAGCGCAATGTCGGGTGATGGGGCGCGGCTGTTTTCCGGGCGATGGAACGAGGCTGGGGTGCCGATGGTTTACTGTGCGACCTCGCTCGCGTTGGCGGCTATGGAGATGTTTGTGCATCTTGATCCTTCGGTGGCGCCGGAGGACATGGTGGCGGTTGAGGTGGCGGCTCCGGACGATCTTGCGGTCGAGGAGGTGGCGCTGCGCTCACTGCCGAAGCAATGGAGGGCGACGGAGGTGGAGACGACGGAGGTGGGGACGGCGTGGGCGAGGTCGGGAAGGACGGCGTTGCTGCGGGTTCCTTCGGCGGTTGTGGAGGGCGAGTGGAACGTGCTGCTGAACCCGGTGCATGCCGAGTTTGGGCGGATCGCGGTGGTTGCGGTGCGGCCTTTTCTCTTTGATGAGCGGATGTTTCGGTAGCGGCTCTGGCGGCGGATCTCGATTTCCGGTCACGAAGCAGACGACAGCAGGTTTGTCCGCTTCGTTCCGGAATGACAAGCAAAGGGGCGGGCAACGGTTAAGGCAAACTAAATGAGCCGGCCAACGGACGATGTGCGTTACTGGAGTATGGGGAGGGCGGGCTCGGGTGTTGCGGAAGGCTCACCGGCGAAGTAGCTGCGGATGCGGTTGGCAGTGGCGGTGCTGACAACAGCGGTGAGGGCGTCGGGGGTGGCCTGCTTGATGCCGCGGACGGATCCGAAGTGCTGGAGGAGGCGCTGGCGGGTGCGGGGGCCGATGCCGGGGATGCTGTCGAGTTCGGAGTCGCGATCGCGCATCTCGCGGCGTTTGCGGTGGTAGGTGACGGCGAAGCGGTGGGACTCGTCGCGGATCTTCTGGACCAGATGGAGGACGGGGGAGCGGCGATCGAGGACGACGGGGGCGTGCTCGCGGCCGAAGACATAGATGATCTCTTCTTTTTTGGCGATGGAGGCGAGGGGCTGGGTGTCGACACCCGGACGGAGGCCGAGGTCGAGGAGGGCGTCGGCGGCGGCGTGGAGCTGGCCGAGGCCTCCATCGATGAGGATCAAGGACGGTAAGCACTTCGTGCCGCTCTCGTTTTCCTGATCCAGTAATCGTTTGTAGCGGCGGTGGACAATTTCGCGCATGGAGGCGAAGTCGTCGACGCCGGTGACGGATTTGACCTGGAACTTGCGGTAGTCGGACTTCTTCATGGCGCCATCCTCCCAGACGACCATGGAGGCGACGGTCTCGGCGCCCTGGATGTGGGAGATGTCGAAGCACTCGATGCGGGTAGGGAGGTTGGGGAGCGAGAGGGCGTTCTGAAGGGACTGGGCGATGGCCTTGAGCGAGGGCTGAAGGACCCGGAAGCGCTGGTCGTAGGACTGCTTGGCGTTCTGGCAGACGAGGTCGACAAGGGAGCGCTTTTCGCCGCGCTGGGGGGCGGCGATCTCTATGCGATGTTTTGCGCGCTCGCTGAGGAGGTCGGCGAGGAGGGTGCGGTCGGGGAAGTCCACGGGGAGGTAGATGGAGCGGGGGACGTAGGGTTGGTCCAGGTAGAGCTGCTTGAGGAGCGCGGAGAAGAAGCCGGCGGGGGAGAAGGCGGGGCCGAGTTCGGCGAGGGCGGCCTGCTGGATGGGGGCGCGGCCGGGGAGGTCGTCCATATCTGATTGATCGTATTCGGGGGCGGGTTCGTCCGGGTTGGGCTCGAGGCAGGGGACGGCTTCGGGTTCGGCGGCCACCGGGGTGTTGGCGGAGAGCTCGGCTTCGGCGTAGGAGATGGGGTCGGGGCAGTCTTCGGGGGTTGAGGGGGCAGCGGCGAGCGGCTTCGGTAGAGAAGCGGGTCCTTCCCCTTCGCGTGGCTCAGGGTCGGGATGACAAAGTTCGAGGGGGAGGGACGTGGCTACAGTGGATTCTAAGTCTGCGCCGGCCGCTGCGAGATACGGGGGTTCTTCGCTGCGCTCAGAATGACAATCGTTCGGGGGGGTGGACTCGGTTGCTAATGGACTGCTCAGCGTCCGGCTGTCATCGAGGTCTTCCGTCTCGTTGAGGGATTCGCGGAAGTTAGTGTTGAGGTCGGGGAGGTCTTCCCAGAAGAAGTCGCGGCGATCGACGATCTTTCCACCGCGCATGTGGAAGAGGTTGACGGCCAGCATTTCGTTTTCGAAGTGGAAGCCGAAGACGTCGGCGTCCTCGTCGTCGGCGGAGGCGATGCGCTGCTTGTCCTGGGCCTGGTGGACGGTGACGAGCTGATCGCGGAGGCGGGCGGCGAGTTCGAACTGCATGTTGCTGGCGGCCTCTTCCATGCGGGTGGAGAGGCGCTTTTCGAGCTCGTTGGGGCGGCCCTCGAGGAAGAGCTGGACGTCGCGGATGGTTTGCTTGTAGAGGTCGGGTGTGGTGAGGCCTTCGACGCAGGGGCCGAGGCAGCGCTTAATGTAGAACTGCAGGCATGCGCGGGGGTGGTAACGGGCGAGGTCGACCTTGCAGGAGGGGATGAGGAACGACCGGTGGATGAGGTCGACGAGGCGGTGGGCGAGGTTGCCGGGAAAGTAGGGACCGAAGTAGAGGTTGCCGTCCTTGCGGAGGCGACGGGTGACGAAGACCTTGGGGAAGCGGTCGTTGGTGGTGAGCTTGATGTAGGGGTAGGTTTTATCGTCGCGGAGGAGGATGTTAAAGCGTGGCTTGCGCTGCTTGATGAGGTTGTTTTCGAGGGCGAGGGCCTCACGTTCGTTGTCGACGGTGATGTATTCGACGTCGACGGCCTCGCGCATGAGGGATCCGGTCTTGGCGTTGGCCTGGGAGGCATCGAGGAAGTAGGAGCGGACGCGGGAGCGGAGGTTTTTCGCCTTGCCGACATAGATGACGACGCCCTCGGCATTCTTGTAGAGGTAGCAGCCTGGCTTGGCGGGGATGGTGCGGATTTTTGCGAGGAGGTCCATGGAGCGGCTGGTCTAAGTCTAGACGGTTGTGAGATACCGGAGTGGCGCGGAAGCAGTGAGGATTCGGTAGAAGAAGATTTGACTCGGGGGCCGATCAAAACTTCTTGCAAGCAGTTGCACAAGGGTTCAAAGCCGTCCCTAAGTGTAGTTCGCAGAGATAGATGCAGCCCTGCTGTGTTTGGAACCCAACGTGCTCTTACGACTATGGGAAATCTGTGTTGCTCAGGCGATCACGAAGATGCCACGGTGGGTACAGAAGCGACGGCAACACAGACCAAGGAGACCTCCAACATGATTTCGATTGCTAACAAAAACCTATTCCCCAGAACACGACTTGCCGCTTCCGTTCCTGCCCTGTTCGCAAGTGCGTTGATGGCGACGGCCGTGGTTGGATGCTCGAGCAAGAACTATGTTCGGTCGCAGACGGCTCCGATTGTGCAGCAGACGAACGATCTGGACACGAAGACGGCTGCGGATCACCGCACGATCACTGACACGGATGACCGAGCGCAGAAAGGTATTTCCGGAGCGATGTCGGCCGCGAACACGGCGGATCAGCATGCGGGCGCGGCGGGGCAGTCGGCTGATTCGGCCAACAAGTCCGCGCAGGATGCTTATAACCGTGTGGATTCGTTGAGCGGTGTGGTTGCGAATCTGGATAATTACAAGCCGCTCTCCGACGTGAGCGTCACGTTTGCGTTCGACAAGGCAGTTCTGACGGCCTCCGACAAGAAGGAGCTGGATGAGGTGGCGAACTCTCTGACTTCGGCGCGCGGGTACATCCTGGAGGTGACGGGCGGGACGGACTCGGTCGGTGCGGCGGCTTACAACTACCAGCTGAGCCAACGCCGGGCCGATGCGGTTGCGAACTACCTGCAGAGCAAGTACAACATCCCTCCGCACAAGTTTTACCTGGTTGGGATTGGCAAGGATCAGCAGGTCGCTTCGGATAAGACAGCGGCAGGGCGGAAGAAGAACCGGCGGGTGCAGATTCGGCTCCTGAGCAACATGACGAACGACAGCACAACGGCTACCGCGACGGCAAGTCCCACGGGTATGTAACCGAACTAGGTTCGTGTTCCGATTCGAAGTTTGACGCGTCCGCTTCCATGCGGGCGCGTTTTCCTTTTGGCTAGCCAGAGCTCAGCGTTGGCTTCAGAACGTGGCTCCCTGCAGGTGGGACATACAAGCGATCCCGACGTGCTTAATCCCTGGTCTTGAGATAGACGAACGCCATGATGAGGGAGGCGAGGAGCACCCACGCGAACTGGTACCAGTAGAAGAAGGGAAAGCCGAAGAGGGTGGGGGTGGCGCGGGCGTAGACCGCCGGGAAGAGGAGGCCGGCGTAGGGCAGCAGGAGAAGGAGGAGCCAAGGGGTGGGTCGTGCTGGTCTGGGTGGTGCCGGGTGGGGATGTGGTGGCTGGGGACCCAGGTCGTGCGGCTCCGGTGCAGGGACGCGGTTGGCTGGCGGTTGCATACGGAGAAGGATAGATGATCGCTCCCGGGGGGTGGAGCGGAGTGCCCTGGGTCATCGGTTACAGTGGAGGCATGACGCAGTCTGTGAGCGCGCCAAGGATGGGTATCAGAGCGTCGGAGCCGGGCACCGGGGGGATGGTAGCGGCAGACGCTGGTTCCGCAGACGCCGGTCCTGTGGACGCGGTGGGTTCGCTGGTCGCAAGGGATGCGATGGATGCCCTGGAACCGATGGAACAAGCTATCGCGATCATGGCGTTGCTGCGGTCTCCGGAGGGGTGTGCGTGGGACCGGGAGCAGACGTTTGACAGCATCAAGCGGTACACCCTGGAGGAGACGTACGAGGTCTTCGACGCGATCGAGCGGCGGAGCTGGCCGGAGCTGAAGGACGAGCTCGGCGACCTGCTGCTGCAGGTTCTGTTTTACGCGGAGATGGCCAAGGAGGCGGGGTACTTCGACATCCGCGATGTCGCGACGGGCTTGAACGAGAAGCTGGTTCGCCGACATCCGCATGTCTTTGCCGACGTGGAGGCGGCGGATGCGGACGCGGTGCTGCGGAACTGGGAGCAGATTAAACGGGACGAGAAGCGGACGGCGGGTAAGGCGAGCGCATCTCTGCTGGCGGATGTGCCCCGCAGCATGCCGGCGATGACTGAGGCTGCGAAGCTGGGATCAGGAGCGGCGAAGGTGGGGTTCGACTGGCAGGACGTAGGCGGCCTTGTGGATAAGCTGCGGGAGGAGACCGCGGAGCTGGAGGTGGAGCTTCAGGGGTCAGGAAAGAAGCAGGCTGCGGAGGAGGAAATGGGCGACCTGCTGTTTACGGCGGTAAACCTGGCCAGACACATGGGTTTGGACGCGGAGTTTGCGCTGCGGGGGGCGAACGCGAAGTTCAGGCGACGGTTTGCGTGCATGGAAGAGGAGGCGGGTGGAGGGGCCGCGCTGGCTGGGTGCTCTCCCGAGAAGCTGGAGGCGATGTGGATGCGGGCTAAGGGGAATGAGAGCTCGGGCAGGGCTGGGGAGGCACACGGGACTGAAAGAGGCGGTGGGGCTGGGGACGAGGTGTTGGGCTCGTGAGTGCGGAGGAGGAACGGGAGGTCCGGATTGAGGCGGTGTCGCGGATGGAGGATCTTCAGCGATGCGTCGACCTGCAGGTAGCGGTGTGGGGCTACTCGGATGGCGATGTGATTCCGCGGCGGGTCTTTGTGCTGGCGCAGAGGATTGGGGGGCAGGTGCTGGGGGCGTTTGATGGCGACGCGATGGCCGGTTTCGCGATGGGTCTTCCGGGCTTCCGCAACGGTTCGGCTTACCTGCACTCGCACATGCTGGCGGTGCTGCCGGAGTACCGGAATGCGGGGCTAGGCCGACGTTTGAAGCTGGCGCAAAGGGAGGATGCGTTGAAGCGCGGCTTTGACCTGATGGAGTGGACGTTTGATCCGCTGGAGATCAAGAACGCGCACCTGAATCTGGCGCGACTCGGGGCGATCTCGCGGAGGTACGAGGCTGACTTTTATGGCGCGTCGACATCGCCGCTGCAGGGTGGACTGCCGACGGATCGTCTGTGCGCCGAGTGGTGGCTGCGGTCTGAACGCGTGTGCCGGAGGTTGGCGAATCCTGGAGGCGGAGATGGAGACGGTCCAGAGATCGTAGAGCGGGTGGGGGTGCCGGCAGAGGTCTATGCGTGGAAGGCCGATCCGGGGCAGCGGGGTGCAGCGCTTGATGTGCAAACGAGGAATCGGGAGGCGCTTCAAGGTGCGTTTGGGCGGGGTTTGGCGGCGGTTGGGTACGAGCGGGATAGTGAGGGCAACGGGACATTTCTGCTGGGACATGCGCCCGGGTTAGAGAAGATGCAGGGTTGATGCACGAGTTCACGGTGCGCTTGGAAGATGTCGGAATAAGGGAGGTACGGTGACAAATGTTTAGAGTCGACGCGATTTATCTGCGCGAGATCAACCTGCCGCTCGCGTTTCCTTTTGAGACGAGTTTTGGTGTGACGACCGGCCGACGCATTCTGCTGGTGGAGATCGAGTCGGAGGGCGTGACGGCGTGGGGCGAGTGCGTGGCCGGCGAGCATCCGTACTTCAGCGACGAGACGATCGACACGGCGTGGGTGATCACGGAGATGGAGCTGGCGCCGCGGCTGCTGGGGGCGGAGATCGAGGGCGGAGGGGACTGTCCCGAGATCTTCCGGCAGGTGCGCGGGCACAGGATGGCTAAGGCGGCGCTTGAGAATGCGGTGTGGGACCTGGCGGCGCAGAGGGCCGGGGTGTCCTTGGCGGCGATGCTTGGAGGGACGCGAGAGACGATTGCCTGCGGGGTCTCGATCGGGATACAGCCCTCGATTGCGGCGCTGCTGGAGAAGGTGGAGAAGGAGGTGGCGGCGGGGTACCAGAGGATCAAGCTGAAGTGCAAGCCGGGGTGGGACAGGGAGGTGTTCAGGGCGGTGCGGGAGCGATGGCCGGAGATCCTGTTGAGCTGCGACGCGAATTCGGCGTACCGGATGAAGGACTTCGACCACATTGCGACCTGGGACGAGTTCGGGTTGCTGATGATCGAGCAGCCGCTGTGGTATGACGACTTTTATTTTCACTCGATGCTGCAGAAGCGGATCGGGACGGACCTATGCCTCGACGAATCGATACGGAACCGGAGGGATGCGCTGGCGGCGATCGAGATGGAGTCGTGCCGGATCCTAAATATCAAGGTCGGACGGGTCGGCGGCTTCAGCGAAGCGATCGCGGTGCATAACGCGGCGGCGGAGCGGGGTGTACCGGTGTGGTGCGGCGGCATGCTGGAGACGGGAATAGGACGGTCGCACAACATCGCGCTCTCTTCGCTGCCGAACTTTTCTCTGCCGGGCGATGTTTCCGCGTCGCGACGGTACTGGACGCGGGACATCATTATGCCGGAGGTGGAGGTGAGCGCGGCCGGAGAGATCCCTGTGCCGACCGCAGCGGGGACTGGGTTTGAGGTTGACAGGGGCCGGATCGAATCGCTTACGGTGCGGCGGCAGAGTCTCGGATCTGGAGCTCGTGTGGCGGTGTAGGTACGACCTAGACGGTCGGGAGCGGTGTGCCGAGGAGGCGGCGGATGGCTTCCTGGTAGGGGATGGGACCAGGGAGCGTTTGAAATCCTGAGGCCTCGATAGTGGCGTCCTCGTTGATGGTCTTGAGCATGAGAGCGCGGATTCTGACCCGCTCGACGAAGCGCGTGTAGATCCAGCGACCGTTGCCGGCATCGGCCTGGTCGAGCGATACGGTTCCTCCGGGGTAGATATGGGCGAGCATGCCGTAGCCGAAGTTGACACCCTGAAAGACAGTCCCTTCCATGCGCAGCATCTGGTGCGACTTCGCGTCGATCCACATGCGGCCGCGGAGGCCGGTGAGGGCTTGCGAGGTGATGTCGGGCGGGGACCAGTTGGGATTGGGTGTGTAGTCGATGACGACCTGGTGAGCGCTGCGGGCCGGCGCGAGTTGCGGCTGACCGGGGGTGTAGGTGTAGAGCATGGCATCGGGCATGAGGCGGATGAGGTCGATGGCCATTTTCTTCCCGGACTGGTCATGCTCGATGTGTTTCTTGTACTCGGACGGGGAGGCGAGCATATCCGAGAGGCGATCGCGCTCGGCCCTGTCTTCGTCTGGCGTGAGCGGGCGCCCGTCTTTGAGGATCAGGCGAGCGACGAAGCCGTCGCTGGATTCGATAGTGTCGCGGACCTGATCTCCCTTGCGGTCGACGGTGCGCATGCGGTATCGCAGATAGGAGTTGGGATGGTTGATGGCGCGGATCTCGTTGGCGGCAACGTCGATGATCCAGGTGCGGGGGAGTGCGATCGGAGGCTGGTTGGAGGGCGCTGCGGGCGGGGCGTTCGCGGGTGCAAGTGGACGCTCCGAGGCGCTGGTGGGCGCACCAGGGACAAGGGCGGTTGCGAGCGCGAGGAGGAGCAGCATCGGGCAGGGACGATGGGAGCTTCGGATGGTGTCGGGTGGGCCTTCACGAGATCGTGCCATTTGTAGTCGCTGGTGCAGGGAGGCCATGGTCTGTCACCTGCATGGTAGGACGTAGCGAAGCTGCGCAACGTTTAGCTCTGTTGCCCTTGCGGGGGAGCTTGCGTATAGTTCGGCAAGAGCCACGAGATTAAGTCATGAGTTTTGAGCGTCGCGACGAGGAGTTACACATGAAGCCAGCAGAGGGCTCTACGGTTATCGGGAAGTCGATCACGATTCGCGGCGAGGTCTCGGGCGATGAGGATCTTTTCATTGACGGGACGGTCGACGGGTCGATCACAGTTACGGGAAGCCGGTTGACGATCGGACCGAACGGCCGGGTGAAGGCGAATCTAAGTGCGCGAGACGTGATTATCTTCGGCGAGGTGAGCGGCAACGTGCTGGCTTCGGGGGCGGTGGATCTCCGGCAGTCCGCTTCACTGAAGGGGGATATTTCCGCGGCGCGGCTGGCAATCGAGGAAAATGCGACCATCCAGGGCAAGGCGGACCTGACGAAGGGTGCGCAATCTACACCGAAGCCAGGAGCGCAGGCGGCACCAGCCGCGGTGACAGGACAACAGGCCAAGGCATAGTTGGGCAGGGAAGCGAAAGGGATGCGAAAGCTTTTCGGCGGAGGCGACAGGTCTGGAGGCGGACGCGACGGCGGTGAGCGCATGTCGCGACACTCAAGCGGATGGAAGGAGATGCTGAAGCATCTTCAGATGAACGAGTCGCTGCGCGTGCTCGACATCGGACCGACTTCCTCGACTAATATCAACTTCATCACCGGGCTTGGGCATAGCATCTACATGGCGAACCTGGTAGAAGATGCGGCGAAGCCGGAGTGGATGTCGGTGGCGGTACCCGGCGAGGCTTCGGTCTTTGACGTAAAGCGATTTCTTGAGGCGAACCTGAGTTTTTCCGGGCGGAGCTTCGATGTCGTGATTTTCTGGGACAGCCTAGATTATTTGCCGGAGCAGTTAGTGGCACCGCTAGTGGCGCACCTGTACCAGGCGATGCAGCCGGGCGGCCACTTGCTGGCGTTCTTCCACTCGAAGAGCAACGGAACAGTTCCAGCAGCCACGACGGCCTTTTACAGGTACCACCTGACCGCGGCAGACGCGGTGAACATGACACCGGCGGGAAATTACCCGATACGCAATCTTTACAATAACCGGCAGGTGGAACATCTTCTGCAGAGCTTTGGAAGCTTCCGGTTCTTTTTGGCAAAGGATAATCTGCGGGAGGTTCTGGCGGTTCGTTAGCTAGCCGGATAGGCTGCGCTATCCTCCATCGTTGAAGCCCTGCCCTGATGGGCAGGGCTTGCGGAGATCAGGCCTTGGCCGCTGCCTTTTTGCGCTCTGCCCAGCGACGCTTCATGGCATCCGCGATGCGCTTGCGGCCTTCCGGGCTGAGCTTGCGTTTTTTAGGGCTGGAGGACGTTGGCGGGGCAGAGGAGACGGAGTTCTTACTGCCTTTCGGTCGTCCGGGACCAGATCGCTTAACGCCTTCGACACCGGACAGCAGTTGGCGAGCCTGCTGCAACTTAGAGATCTGGGCATCAATTTCGGCCAATATACGACTTACTTCCACGCTTTTACCTCCAGGTGATGACTGCAAGCTCGAGGGTCGTTTGAAACAACTTTGCCGCTGAGGTATTGCATTCACGAAGATACAGAAAGCTATAGGAGTCTGCAAATTACTCGAAGGGTTGTTTTTCCTTAAGCTGCCGATTTCGACTTAGAAGCCTTGCGGTAATTTCCTGCTGCGACGAGGTGATGGCGAAGCCTGGACCGTCTCCGTCGATAAGATCGACACGCGAACTTCCGAGAGATGGATTAGCTGCTTTTCCGAGCGAATGCTGCAAACCTTCTTGAATTGATTGCCGGTCCTGGACGTATTCTCCGGCCAGACGAGTTATGGCGTAGGTGATGATGTCGCTGTGGTGCAGGCCCTGCATCTCCGGGTCGCGCCGAAGCTGGAGCCACAACCGGTGGACCAACTGCACGTCATTCGCTTCGATAGTCGGTGCGTGCGGTCCGATGTGGAAGCTCAGAGCTTCGCCATCGTGCTTAACGATGTAGAAGGTGAACTGCCGCTTTGGCTCGGGCAGAGCTTCCCAGGCCTGTCCGACGTGATAGGCCTGTTCTTCAGCGGTGAGCTTCGTTGAGAGCCCAGAGACAACGGCGGCGGCCTCAAGCGAATTAGCCGTCTGCACGAGCGCGGCGAAGATATCTCCGGCGGGAACTACGAGAAGGGAGATGTGTTTGCCGAAGCTTTCAGCGACCGAGACAGCCTTGGTGAAGAGCATCTGTTCGTGTTCGCTGAAGAGCTGCTCGGAGGCGTCAACGTACTCCGGACCTCCGGCCCCCATCATACGGGCGGCTAGTACGACGAGGTCCTGCTCATCGGTGTTGGTGTGGGCGAGGGCCCATTTGAGGGCGAAGGGAGCCGCTGAATCGCGCATGGTGACGACGACTGCGCCGGGGCGGATCTGCAGAGCTTCGCGGCCGACTGAATCCTGATGTTCGAGCTGGAAGTGCTCCTTCATCTGGAGCGTCGCGAGATCGTGGCGGCGCTTATTATCCCGTTCCGAGAGGGAGAATATAACGAAGAATGCGCCGGCGAAGGTGATTCCACTTACCGTGGCTACGGATTTTGTGAGGAGGTTGACGACGGCCGTGGTTAGAAGAACGAGGAAGACCGAGATAAGGCCGAGGGGTATTTCGGTCTTCCCTATCTTGAGGTTGAGCGGGACTTTGGAGCTTCGTTCCCCGCGGTACTTCCAGCGAAGAAGAAGCATGGCGAGAGCGTTGAAGGTGAAGCTCCAGATCACGCCGAAGGCGTAAGCCTCGCCGATGATTATGACGTTGCCATGGGTAAGCAGGATGACGAGCAGTTGCATACCGGCGACGAGATTTACGATGCGGTAACTGGTGCCGTAACGCTTTTGGGGGCGACGGAACCAATCGGTCAGGACGCCATCTTCGGCGATGCGCATGAGGACGCCGGTGGAGCCGACGATGGCTGTATTGACGGCTCCTCCAAGGATCAGGAAGCCGACTAGAACAACGAAGATGCGGAAGATGCCTCGGGCAATCGAAGGGCCCGCCATGTTCATGGCCATCCCGGCGATCAGGTTATCGCGATAGACGTGAACGCGAACGGCGTCCGGGATGATCATGACGGCAAGCAGGGAGCAGATGCCGGTGAAGACGAAGCTGTAGATTGCGATAACGAGAGCGGCGCGTTTTAAGTTCTTGATTTTGGGATGTTCAATCTCGCGATTGACCTGGGCGAGCGACTCCTCTCCGCTCATGGCCAGGACGGAGTGGCCGAACGCCATGAGGACGCCAAAGAGGCCAAACGACGTGGCGAGTCGGCTGCCCTTGAGAAAGCCGAGCGCGGCATCGCTGAAGTGGAGGTTGGATGGGGTTGGGAAGGGTGGGAGATGCGCCCCGCGATGGAGCACGGTAAAGGTTCCCCAGGCCAGGAGGATGACCACCATGACGGTGGTGATCTTCATGATGTCGAGGGCCTTCTGGCTCGACTCCTCGATACCTTTGATGTTCTGCCACCAGAAGTAGAAGGTGATGACGATGGCAATGGCGGCAGAGGTAAGGTCTGGCCGCAGATGAGGTGTGAGGTAGGGTGCCGGGTGGTATCGCTGGGCAATGGTGGAGGTGAGGTCGTTGAGCATACCGACCACGTATTGACCTGCCGAGACGCCGGAGATGGGTCCGGTGAGGACGTAGTCGAACATGAGAGCGGAGACGCTGAGCTTGGCGAAGGTTCCGCCGAGCGCCTCTTTCACGATGCGGTAGACGCCTCCTCGCGTGAACATGGAGCAGCTCTCGACGTAGACGGCGCGGACGGCGAAGGAGAAGGTGACAACGCCGAGGATGAGCCAGGGAGCGGACTTGCCGACAGCCTCTTCCGCTATGCCGCCGGCATAGAAGGCGGAGGAGCCGAGATCGTTGAGGACGATGGCTGCCGCGCGCCAGAAGGAGATAAAGGTGAGCATGACCGAGGACGCCACGACCAGGCGGACACGGTTGGATTGCGGCGGGGCGGAGGATCGAGTGGACGAAGCCATGTTGAAGGGACGCCGAACAACAGGAGCGTCCTAGGAGATACCATCCGATGCGAGATTTGTGCGCAGGTCGAGTAAGCCTGGGCGTACGTTACAGATCGTTGGCGATTGTCTCATCGGCGGACGTGACCTCTGCGATGTAGCGGATTACTGTGACGATGACCACCAGAGCTGAAGTAGCCATTCCGGCGAAGAACAGCGGAACGACCACTTTGGCGAAGACCGAAAGGAAGGCATCAGCCATGTGTTTCATTGTAGCCTCACCTCGGAGCCGATGCTAGACTTCAGCAGCGATGAGACAGATCTCGGCGCGGATTTGGTGCCTGGCGATACTTTCGGGTTTGCTCCAGGTCCTGCCGTTTCCGATTGCGGGGCCGGTGCCGTTGTGGCGGACTGAGATCTGCTGGGTGGCGTTGCTGCCGCTCCTATATGCGCTGCTGGGAACGGGGAGCGACGAGCGGGGCCTGACGGTGGGGCAGGGGACGCTGCTGGCGTATGGTTCTGGTGTCGCGTGGTACCTCGGGAACTGCTACTGGATCTACCAGACCATGTATCTGTACGGGGGGCTGGCGCGGCCGGTTGCTGCTGGAATTCTTGTGCTGTTTTGCCTGTACCTGGGGATCTACCACGCGGTATTTGGGTGGGTGGTGATGGCCATCCGGCGATCGCCTCTGGGGCGCCCGGGTGCGTTGCTGCTGACCCCGTTCGTCTGGGTGGCGGTGGAGTTGGCGCGCGCGCGGATTACGGGTCTGCCCTGGGATCTTCTGGGGATCGCGCAGGTGGACAGTTCGCTGCTAACGCGGATGGCTCCTTACACGGGGGCTTATGGATTGTCGTTCGTGGTGGCGGCGGCTAATGCACTGTGGCTCGTCCGGATCTCGTCGAAGAGGCGATGGATGGCGCGACTGGGGGCGCCGGTGGCCGGTGTGGCTCTCGTCACTGCGGTGTGCGTTACAGGTGTTTCCGGTCACGATGTCGCGGGTGCGGAGGAGGCGCCAGGTGAGGCGATTCTGGTGCAGGAGAACCTGGAGGTGGGTGCGGCGGCGACGGGACCTCCGGAGAGCAGGGATAAGCTTTTAAGGGAGTTCTCGGTGCTGTCGAGGGGCCCCACTGCTGGGACGATGCTGCTCGGGATCCCGGAGCTGCCGGGCACGAGGAGCGTTGCGGTTGAGGCGGCGGAGGGTGTGAGGCCAGTTCCCGATCTGCTTGTCTGGCCGGAGTCGCCGGCGCCTTTTGAAGAGCGGGATCCGCAGTTTCAGGCTGGGATGTCGGAGCTGACCCGGGCTCGCGGGACGCCGATCATTGTGGGGAACACTGCGTCTGAAGTGAGCTCTGATCCGGGGAACAGGCGGGGTTACGAGCTGCGGAACAGGGCCTCCTTCGTAATGGAGGATGGCAGCTTCGCTGGGCACTACGACAAGATGCACCTGGTGCCATTTGGCGAGTATGTGCCGTTCAAGCGGATGTTCTTCTTTGCCGGAAGCCTGCTGGCGGAGGTAGGGACGTTTGAGCCGGGTCGGGAGCGGGCGATCTTCACGGCGGGTGGACATCGGTACGGCACTTTTATCTGCTATGAGTCGATCTTCGCCGACGAGGTGCGGCAGTTCGTCACAGGTGGCGCGGAGGTGCTGGTGAACATCTCGAATGACGGGTGGTATGGGAATACGAGCGCTCCGTGGCAGCACCTGAACATGGTGAGGATGCGGGCGATCGAGAACCACCGGTGGGTGCTTCGGGCGACGAACACGGGGGTGACGGCGGCCATCGATCCGCGTGGGCGGGTGACGGCGGCGGCTCCGCGGCACATACGGACGGCGATCTCCGTGCGCTTCGGGTACGAGCGCGATCTGACGTTCTATACGCGGCATGGGGATCTGTTTGCATATCTGTGTGCCGCGATCACAGCGGCCACGCTAGCGTGGAGCCTGGCGCGGAGGAGAACGGCTGCGATGCAATAGAATGACTGCTTATGTTGACTGATTTCGAGTACACCTACTCCCCGGTTCGCGACAAGGCTCGTGATCTGCGGGAGTATCTTTGACGCCGCTCGTCTGAAACGCGAACTGGCTGTCATTGAAGAGAAGATCGCGGACCCGGCGGTGTGGGTGGATGCGGCCAGATCGCAGCCGCTGATGAGGGAGCGGAAACGGCTGGAGACCCTGCTTGCGGATGATGCCGAGCTGGGCCGAAGGGGCGACGACATCGAGGCCTACTTTGACCTAGCGCGCGAAGGTGAGAGCGTCGACGCGGACCTCGATCGCGAGATCAAGGGCCTGGTGGAGTACACCGAAAAGCTTGAAAGCAAGACGATGCTTTCGGGCGAGACGGATCCCCTGAATGCGATTGTGGTGGTGCATCCGGGCGCGGGTGGAACGGAGAGCCAGGACTGGGCCGAGATGCTGATGCGGATGTACCTTCGGTGGGCCGAGCGGCAGGGATTCAAGGTGGAGCTGAACGAGATCCAGGACGGGGATGAGGCGGGCATCAAGTCGGCGACGTTTACGATCTCGGGCGAGTACGCGTTTGGCCTGCTCTCGGGTGAGACGGGGGTGCACCGGCTTGTGCGGATTTCGCCTTTCGACTCGGCGAAGCGGCGGCACACATCGTTTGCGAGCGTGTTTGTTTCGCCTGAGATCGATGACACGATTGTGATCGACATCAAGCCGGAGGAACTGCGGATCGACACCTACCGCTCGGGCGGGAAGGGCGGCCAGCATGTGAACACGACCGACTCCGCGGTGCGGATTACACATCTGCCGACGGGACTGGTGGCTGGTTGCCAGAACGAGCGATCGCAGCACAAGAACAAGGAGCGGGCGATGAAAATGCTGCGGTCGAGGCTGTACGAGTATGAGCTTGATAAGCAGAAGGCGGTGACGAAGAAGCTGGAGGATTCGAAGCTGGACATTGGCTTTGGGTCGCAGATCAGGTCGTACGTTTTGCAGCCGTACCGGATGGCGAAGGACCTGCGGACGCGGGTGGAGGTGGGGGACGTCGACCGGGTGCTGGACGGCGACCTCGAGCCGTTTATCCGGGGGTATCTGAGGATGCGCCGCGAAGGTGGGGTGCCGGCTGCGGTGGATGATGAGGAGCTTACGTAGATCGAGGGGGAGTGATGAAAGCAGTCAAGCCGATCCCGGTTGATGGAGATGAGCTTCGGAAGCAGCTGTTGGCGCTGCTTCGAGGCGGGCAGGCTCACGCAGCGTTTGAGGCTGCGATTGAGGGTCTGCCGGCTGATCTGCGAGGAAGGGTGCCGGAGGGCCTGCCGTACTCGCCGTGGCAGCTCCTGGAGCACCTTCGGATCTCGCAACGAGACATCTTGAACTTCAGTGCACCACCGACGGGCGGGTACCATCCGCTGCAGTGGCCGGACGACTACTGGCCCAGGTCTGTAGAGCCGCCTTCGGCAAGTGCGTGGGATGAGACGGTGCGGGCGATCCGGAGTGATCGCGAGGCGTTTGAAGCATTGCTGACCCGTCCTGAGGCGGATCTTACGAAGCCGTTCCGGTGGGGGGATGGCCAGAACCTTCTGCGCGAGGCCTTCCTGATTGCGGATCATACGGCGTACCACGTGGGGGAGCTGATCGTGATTCGGCGGCTGCTTCGGGCGTGGAAGTAAGTCTGGGCAGAGGAAGGGCGCGACGATGAATGAGACCGGTGTGATTGAGGAGATGCTCTTCGGTGCTCGGCATGGGGCGACGGCTCGGGATGGAGATGGGCGAAGCCTGGCGGTCATCGGGCTATCGGATCGGCCCGACCGACCGAGCCATTACGTTTCGGCGTACATGCAGAGCCACGGGTACAAGATCTACCCGATCAACCCGGCGCTCGAGTCGGTGCTGGGAGAGCGCTGCTACGGGTCGCTGGCGGACCTTCCAGTGAGGCCGGATGTGGTGAACGTCTTTCGTCTGCCGAACTTTATTCCGACGATTGTGCACGAGATGCTGGCCGCGGGTCTTCGCGACCTCTGGATTCAGCAAGGGATCGTGCATCGGGAGGCGGCGAAGCGTGCCGAAGAGGGCGGGATGCGCGTGGTGATGGACCGCTGCATCATGGTCGAGCATAGGTTGTTGACGCGCGCCTGACGAGGACGCGACGAGCGGCCTACAATCCTGATTGATGAACATCTGTAGGCTTCGAACTTTTGTGTACGGCGCACTGGCGCTGCTGGTGATGGCGGTTCCTGGGCGCGCCCAGTTGCAGGTGGTTGGCGACGGCGGACCCGGGCCGGTGAAGGCGCAGCACCTTACGGCTGAGTTGACGTCCGTTGGACCGGCGATTGTGCCTGGCGGAACGCTACAGGTCGGGCTGGTGCTGACGCTTGAAGCGAACTGGCACGTCTACTGGAAGAATGCGGGTGACTCGGGGGAGCCGCCCCACATTGCGTGGACGCTGCCGAAGGGGATCACGGCTGGACCGATGCTGTTTCCGATTCCGAACCGGCTTCCGCTAGGGCCGCTGATGGACTTCGGGTATGAGGATGCGGCCGCGTTCCCAGTGCAGATCTCCGCGGCGAAAGAGCTTGCGCCCGGACCGGTTCACCTGGATGCGAAGGTCGACTGGCTGGTGTGCCGCGAGGTTTGCATTCCTGGAAAGGCGCATCTCGGTCTGGATCTTCAGGTCGTGGCGAATCCGCCTTCGACGGGCAAGCCGGTAGGCGCGCTGGGCGAGGCGCTGAACTCGCTTCCGGAGCCGCTGCCCGGAAAGATGAAACTGACGGTGCATGGGGGGAAGACCGAGTTCGTCTTCACGTTGATAACGGGCGATGTGGAGACAGACGGTGAGTTCTATCCTTTCGACCAGGATCAGATTGCGAACGCGGAGGAGCAGGTTTCGGAGCCGATCGCGGGTGGCCTGCAGCTGCGGGTGAAGAGGTCGGAGGATCTGAAGCAGCTGCCGAAGCAGATCCACGGATTGATCAAGCTGAGCGGAGACCAGGCCTACAACGTAACCGTGCCGGTGGTACCGGGGGAGGTTGCCCGCGTCCCGGGCCCTGGTCGAGGCGGTCCGGCCGCGAGCCAGACATCTGCTCTGGGGGCGATCAGCCTGGCGTTCCTTGGCGGTGTGATTTTGAACCTGATGCCATGTGTGTTTCCGGTCTTGTTTCTGAAGGGGCTGGCGCTGGTTCAGTCGTCCGAGGGGGAGCGGAGCCGGCTGCGGGCTCATGGAGCGGTGTACGCGCTCGGCATCCTGGTGTCGTTCTGGGTGATCGTGGGCGTTCTTCTGGTGCTACGCGCGGGTGGTAGCCAGGCGGGATGGGGGTTCCAGCTGCAGTCGCCGACCTTCCTGGCGGTGCTGGCGCTGGGGCTGTTCTTCTTCTCGATGTCGCTTGCGGGGCAGTTTGAGCTGGGGCTTTCGATCACGAGCACGGGCGACTCGCTGACGCACAAGGAGGGATACGCGGGGAGCTTCTTCACGGGTGTTCTGGCCACAGTGGTGGCGACGCCGTGCACGGCTCCGCTGATGGGAGCGGCGATTGGGTTCGCGCTGGCGCAGCCGGCATGGATCACCTTTGCGGTGTTCACGGCGCTAGGTCTCGGCCTGGCGTTCCCGTACCTTCTGTTGACGTTGCAGCCGGCGTGGACGCGGCTGCTTCCACGACCGGGCGCGTGGATGGAGACGCTGAAGCAGCTGACGGCGGTGCCGCTGTTTGCCACGGTGATCTGGCTGACCTGGGTGTACGGGCGGCTATATTCGGGCGCTGGCGTTGCGGCGGGGCAGGGCAGCGATCACATGGCGCGGCTGCTGCTTGGATTTCTGCTGCTGGCGATTGCGGGATGGGTGCTGGCGAGGTGGCCGGCGCGGCTGGGGTCGACGGTGGCGGCCCTGCTGATCGGGGTGATCGCGTTTGCTACGCCGCTGTACACGGCCAAAGACACGACGGCGACGTGGCAGCCGTACAGCCAGGCGGCGATCGACGTGGCGCGGGCCGCGGGCAAGCCGGTGTTTATCGACTTCACCGCGGCGTGGTGCCTATCGTGCCAGGTGAATGAGCGGCTGGTGCTGAAGTCCGAGGACGTCCAGGCGGAGTTTCGAAAGCACGAGGTCACGTTGATGAGGGCGGACTGGACGCAGTATGACCCGGCGATTACGCGGCAGCTCGCGGACGTGGGGCGAAGCGGTGTGCCGACGTATGTGCTGTATCCGGCGGGTGCGGAGAGCAAGGCCGACGTCTTGCCGGAGCTGCTGACGAAGGATATCGTGCTTGGTGCTTTGAGGAAGGACCTGAAGTGACGATGGCGGATCGAGCGCGATGCAAACCTGATGGCGGGTTAGGGCGCGACGCGTTTTTCCGCGCGGATGCGGGCGATCTCGTCCATACGCTGAGCGAGGAGTCTCTCTCGTCCCTCTCCGGTGGGCTGGTAGTAGCGGCGGCCAGCGAGGGATAGAGGCAGGCATTCCATTTCGGCCACACGACCGTCTACATCGTGGGCGTACTCGTAGCCTTTGCCATAGTCGAGTTCCTTCATGAGGCGGGTAGGCGCGTTGCGGAGATGGAGGGGAACGGGGTCGGCCGAGGTCGCTTCGATGTCTCTGCGAACGGCGTTATAGGCGGTGTAGACCGCGTTTGATTTGGGGGCGAGGGCGAGGTAGAGGACGGCTTGCGCGAGGGCGAGGCCGCCTTCGGGCTGGCCGAGGAAGTGCATGGCATCGCGAGCGGAGAGGCAGAGGTTGAGGGCTTCAGGAGCGGCGAGACCGATGTCTTCGACGGCCATGCGAACGACGCGGCGGGCGACGTACATCGGGTCCTCGCCGGCTTCGAGCATGCGGCCTAGCCAGTAGAGAGCGGCGTCGGCATCGCTGTTGCGAACGCTCTTGTGGAGTGCGGAGATGATGTCGTAGTGCTGCTCGCCCTTTTTGTCGTACAGGAGAACGCGGCGTTGCATGGCTTCGGCGGCCAGGGCCTCCGTTATAACGTGTTCGCCTCGACCTTCGGCAAGCCGGGCGGAGACGTCGAGGGCGTTGAGGGCGTTACGGGCGTCACCGCTGGCGAAGGAGGCGATGATGGCGAGAGCGTCGTCTTCGATCCGGATGCCGGAGGCGCCGAGACCGCGTTGGGAGTCGGCAAGGGCGCGGCGAAGGAGGCCAACGATCTGGTCTTCGGAGAGGGCGGTGAGGGTGTAAACGCGGCAGCGCGAGAGGAGGGCGGCGTTGATCTCGAAGGAGGGGTTCTCGGTGGTAGCGCCGACGAGGCGGATGGTGCCGCGCTCGACGTACGGGAGAAAGGCATCCTGCTGGGCCTTGTTGAAGCGATGGATCTCGTCGACGAAGAGGATGGTGCGAGATCCGAAGCCGGCGGCCTTTTCAGCCTCGACCATCACCTGTTTGATCTCCTTGATGCCGCTGAGAACGGCCGAGAACTCGATGTAGCTGGCCTCGGTCACACGGGCGATGATCTTGGCGAGGGTGGTCTTGCCGACGCCGGGCGGGCCCCAAAAGATCATGGAGGTGGCGTCGTCGCTCTCGATGGCGAGGCGGAGTGGTTTGCCTTCGCCGAGGAGGTGCTCCTGGCCGGTGAAGTCGGCGAGGGTTTGAGGGCGCATGCGTTCGGCTAGTGGAGCGCCGCTGATTGGGCCTTGCGGAGACGCCAGGGGTGAGGTGTCAAAGAGGCTCACGGGTGGACACCGACGCGAGCGCGTTGACGGCAGGCCTCATAGAGGAGGATCGATCCGGCGACGCCGGCGTTGAGGCTTTCGACCGTGCCGGCACAGGGGATGGTGATGCGGGCATCGGCAAGGTCGAGCCACTTCGGGGGGAGGCCGGCTCCCTCGTTGCCGATCATGAGGGCGACGCTGCCGGTGAGGTCGACTTCGGCGAGCGTCGACACCTCGTCTGTTCCGACTCCTTCGCCCACTGCTGCAAGGAGCTTGAGACCTCGGCTCTGAAGGACGCGCACCTCGTGGACGTCGGCCGAGGTGACGGCCACACGGAAGATGGAGCCGACGCTGGCGCGAAGGGCTTTGCCGTTCCACGGGCTGACGGTGCCGGGGGTGGCGATGAGGCCGCTTGCGCCGAACGCTTCGGCGGAGCGGACCAGGGTGCCGAGGTTGCCGGGGTCCTGGAGGCCTACGGCAATGACGACCAGGGGTATGCCGGCCATCAGATCGCTGAGCGTGCTGACGGGCGGAAGGAGAAGGGCGGCGACGCCCTGCGGGGATCGGGTGTCCATGATGCTGGCGAAGAGATCGTCGCTGAGGGTGAGGATTTCGATGGAGGCAGGGACGTAGCCGGGAAGGGCGCAGTGTTCAGCGAGGAAGATGGTTTTGAGGAGCATGCCGCTACGAAGCGCCTCTTCGAGCAGGTGATGGCCTTCGAGGGCGACGAGACCTCCGCTGAGGCGAGCCTGTCCAGCGAAGGCGCCGCGCAGCTGTTTGACGCGCGGGTTGGACCTGCTCGCGATTACATTGTGAAGCAGCGGCATCGCCTCAGAGTTTACGCTGAGCGAGCGGGCGCGAACCGGAGCTACGACGGCCCAGACCCATGGCGAGGGTTGGGCCGGGCTTGGTGCGGGAGGTGACGGCTGCGCCCGGGGGGTTATGCTAGGCTGCGGGTCTGGGAATCGTACGAGAGTTCCCGGTCGAATTTGACGATGTTCCGGGCCGTGCGTCGTACCGGCGCCCCAGGAGATGCACTTGCAAGCCGAGACACTTCGCATCCATCCGGACGAGCCGGAAGCTGCCCATATCGATCGCGTCGTGCGCTCGTTGACCGCGGGACAGGTAGTCGCGTTTCCAACCGACACCTTCTATGGGCTTGCGGTCGATCCAGTAAATCTGCGGGCGGTTGAGCGGATCTACGAGCTGAAGACTCGAGCGCGGCACAAGCCGCTGTCGCTGCTGATCGCGGAGGTAGCGCAGGCCTACGAGCTTGCACCGACGATCGACGGCGCGTTCGACCGGCTGGCGGAGAGGTTTTGGCCGGGGCCGTTGACGATCATCGTGAAGGCGGGCGCGAGATTGCCGCTGCGGGTTACGGCGAATACGGGCAACGTCGCTCTGCGGGTTCCAGAGGCTCCGATTGCGCGGGCGATCGTGACGCGGCTGGGGCTCCCGATCACCGCGACCTCGGCGAATCTGGCGGGCATGGCCGAGTGCACGTATGCGAACTGCGTTCGGGATCAGCTGGGGGACCAGATTCCGCTGATCGTGGATGGTGGAGCAACGGGACGGACGATCGCGACCACGATCGTCGATCTTTCGGGTGGTGGGAGCTCGTGGATGATCCTGCGCGAGGGAGCGATCGCCACGCATGAGATCGCCCTGACCCTGCAACGATAGTCGCAGATAAAGGGGTCAATCTCCGCGCTTTGCCGTAGACTTTGTCTTCACCTCTATGGCTGCTCCGAATGCCAGCTTGCGCGCTCTGAAGGTGCGTCCACGTCGAAGGCTCTACATCGCAAGGCGGATATTTGCGCTGGTGCTGCTGGTGGCGCTGGCCTGGTCGGTGTACGTGTACCAGCAGATCTCGGCGGTGGCGAGCGAAGACCAGGCGGTGCAGGCGGATGCGATCGCGGTCTTCGGCGCGGCGGAGTACCTGGGACGTCCTTCCCCGGTGTTTCATGCGCGCCTGGATCATGCCGCTGATCTGTATCAGAAGCAGATTGCGCCGTACGTGATTACGCTGGGTGGGGGCAGCGACAAAGACTCCGGAAACACGGAGGGTGGGGTTGGCCGCGACTACCTGCTGGCGAGGGGCGTGCCGTTGACGAGCATCCTGGCGGAGACGCGGTCGATCGACACGGAGCAGCAGGTGCATCGACTGGCGGCGATCGCCCGGGAGCACGATTTCAAGCATATCGTTCTGGTCTCGGACGCGACCCACCTGTTCCGGATTCGGGAGCTGTGTGAGGATGCCGGACTCCACGTGTATACGTCGCCGCGGCCGGCGGTGGGACATATCAGCAACTACGATCTGTTTCTGCGGTACGTGCACGAGATTGTGAGCTACACCTCGTTGAAGCTGAACCTGAATGGGAGCGCGCTTCACCACTGGATTGAGGGCAGAGGGGACGAGTGACGCAGCGTGGCGGCGGGTCCTGTGCGGGACGTGCTGACGATCAGGCGTCTACTGGAAGGCTGACGTGACCCGTGCCAACAGGAACAGGCTGAGGGCTGCGGCTGCGGTCGAACTCAGGTTCACGACGTCGTTGCCGATCCAGCCGCGGCGTTCGAGGGTTGCGCCGAGGAGACTGTCCGCAGCGAAGCCGATTACGGTCGCGAGCAGGACGAGAGCTCCGATGCGTCCGTCGAGGCGCAGCGACCAGGAGCCGATGAGAACGACGAAGAGAGCTCCGGCTACGCCCGCGGCTGTGCCTGGGAGGCTGACGCCGCCGTCGGTTCCGCGATGGACGCGGCGCAGGCTGGTAAGCATATAGGTGCGGTTGCCGAAGGCCTGCCCGATCTCCGACGAGACAGTGTCCGCGGTCGCCTCGGCGAGGGCCGCGAGACATGCCGCGGAGAGGAGGAGCGGGGCTACCGGCAGGTGGAGACCGACGAGTGCCGAAGCGTACGCACCGAGGGGCGTCACGACGAGAGCGGCGACGCCGAGATTTGCGAGCACCTGCGCGGAGGTGCGACCTCCCCGGCGCTCCTCGAGACTACGAAGCTGCTTCTGCTGGCGGCCTGCGCGGGTAGACGCGAAGATGAAGGCTGAGAGCGCGATCAGGGGAGCGAGGGCGCTGTGCCCGAGCGGGCTCTGGAGGTCACGGGTCCACCAGGTCATGCAGAAGCAGGCGATGGCTCCGGAGAGCGCACCCCCGACTGTGGCGGAGCGCATAAGGGCGACGACTGCGGCGAGAGCGAGGCTGACACCGGCGATCTTGTACCGGCCGCCCTGCTCTCCGGTGGCGAGAAGTCCGAAGGCGATGAAGGCGAGGATGGCGGCGGCGAGGATCGGGGCGAGCAGGCGGCTTTGCCAGCGGTCGCGCGCTTCCGGGATAGACTTTCGCGCACGGGTCCCGATCTCTGAAGCGTCTTCGAAGAGTTCCGCCATGCCTCGCCTCACACCCCTGCTGATTTACAATCGAACCTTGAGCATAGCCAACATCAGGACCACTGTGGGATCACTTTTGCAGCGAACAATTGACGTACCAGGGAAGTCTGCGAAGGATGCAGGCGCGCGGTCTGGCCGGCGTTCCCTCCTCTCCGCTCTTCCACTCTCGATGTTGGCTGCCGGGGCGTTGATCTTCGCGGCAGGGTGCGGTAACAGCTACCGTCCGGTGGTGACGGCGATCAACCCGGTGGGACCGGCGGTGCAGCCGCAGAAGTTCGCCGTCGCGATCTCGCAGCCGACACCGACGGGAAACGGTCTGCTCACGTTTGTCGACTTTTCGGGAGACACGGTTCTGATCAACGCCACGCTGGGAGTGGCACCGTACTACCTTGCTGTCGACAGCAGTGGAACTACGGGGTACACGCTGAACGGCGACGGAACGGTGAACAGCTTCGACATCTCGACGCAACTACTGTCGAACCAGATCCTGCAGACGACGCTGGTCCCGAGCACACCGCTTCCGAACAGCATCTTCCCCCAGGGGCAGAACGTTTACATTACGGAGCCTGGACGCAACTTCGTTGCGCAGTTGCAGAGCAGTCCACCGGCGGTACGGCAGGAGCTCCCGGTAGGCCCTAACGTGGTTTACATCGCCGGCGTTGCGAATGCGCCGCGCATCTATGCGATCAGTCAGAATGCGTCGGGTAACGGGCAGGTGACACCGATCGAAACGGCGGCGAGTACGACTGACACGCCGATCCCGGTGGGACTGCAGCCGGTGTATGGAGTTATGACGGCGGATGGGCGACGCGCATTCATTCTGAACCGGGGAAGCAATACGGTGAGCGTGATCAATGCGCAGACGAATCAGATTGATACGCCAACGCTGCTTCCTGCGGGCGCGATTCCGGTTGGAACGGCGCCGGTGTGGGCAGACCTGGCACCGTCTCGAACGGAGCTGGCGGTCTTGAATGCGGGGGGAGCTGGAGCCCGGGGATCGGTGACGCTGATCAACATTCCGCTCTGCTCGGCGGTGGCCCTGCCGAGCAATCCGAATTGCGATTCGAAGAACCCGGTGGATGCGGTCGGCTTCGGGCAGGTTCTGGCCGATGTGCCGGTCGGCGTGAGCCCGGTCGTGGTCTCCGTGCTTCAGGATGGAACCCGGGCGTACGTGGCAAATTTCGGCGATACCGTCCCTTGTCCGTCTACGATTCCGGCGGCTTCTGCTATTCCACCGAGCAAGGGTTGCGGGACGGTGAGCGTCGTGAACCTGACGACGAATACTGTGACCGCGACGATCGCTGTAGCGGGACATCCGACCTTTCTCGCCAGCACCACGGGAACTCCCACGGGTAAGGTGTATGTCACGTCGACGGAGACGAGCCTGATGACGGTGCTACGGACGGACATCGATACGGTGCAGACGTATATCGATCTTCAGGGATCGGGCGGCCAAGTGAGGATGACGGCGCAATAGAAGCTCGGCTAGGTAGACGTGGAAGAGGCATCCCTCTACGGGATGCCTCTTTTGTTGCGGCGGGGCCAGGTGGGATCAGGCTCCGGCTGCGGCACCTGCAAGGATGATAGGCATGGTCGGCGTCTGCGACCCGCCCTCGTCTTCTACAGTGACCCCGAACGCCTTGGCTACGAGCCCGACAGGCAGCTGAGGAAGAACGACGCTGGCGTTACCGTGGGCGTCCGGATGAAAGGTGCCGGCGGGGACCGGAGCCTGTCCATTTGCCGGGATCAGCCACAGCTCGTAGACCTTGTAGGTGTCGAGCGGATCGAAGTTATTGGCGATGAACAGAAGCGCTCCCTTGTCGGCGACGTAGGTGACCTTCCCCTGGGGGACTGGGGCTTCCTTGCCCCGGGTGAGGGTGACGCGGGTGGCGGTGGGATCCTTGAGCGTGTCCATGAGCTGGCGCGCGGAGGCAGCATCGGCTGCAAGGCGGGTGAGCTCGGCGTGGTCACGGGCTGCGGAGCCGCGCATCTCCTGGCTCTCGTGGTAGAAGCTGCCGGTGGTGATTGCGAGGCCTGCGGCGACTGCCCATCCGAGCCAAGGAACGACTCGACCGAGGCCACCCGTGGTGCTGGGCAGATCCTCATCGGTGAGCCGATTGCGATCGGTCGGGGAGGTTCCGGAGGCAGTTCCGGGGCCAGCCCCGTAAGCGGCGGAGGTTCGCTCCGAGGGCTCGTTCACGCGATCGGCCGAGCGATCGATGGAGCGTACTTTGCGTTCGCGTCCAATCTGCGTGAGGAGCCGTTCCCGAGCGAGCGCTGGGGGTGTGTGCATCTCGACAGTGGTTGCTAGGATGGCGAGATCACCGTGGACCTCGGCGAGTTCGTGCCGGAGATCTGACGAACTCTCAATTTGCTTCCGCAACTGCGCCTCCTCTTCCCTGGGAAAGAGGTGCATAGCAAACAAGGCAAGATCGTCCTGATCGAAATGTGGGTTGTCGTTCATGCCTTGAATGCCTTTCTCAGCGTCAACAGAGCGCTGCGGATCCTTGTTTTTACGGTGCCTAGTGGATCGCCTGTCATCTCGGCGATCTCGGAGTGCGTGAGACCATCAAAGAACGCCATCTCGAGCGTTTTCCTCTGCTCTGGCGGCAGCTTGTGAATCACCAGCCGAGCTTTCTCCATCATGCTGTCACGCTCTGCCTCGGCGGCGAGATCGTACGAGGATGGGAGCAGCATTTCGTCGACTTGCTCGGACGGCCTCTTCCGCCTGAGTGTGTCTATCGACCGGTTGCGTGAGACGACAGCAAGCCAACCGCCAAGGCTGCCACGTGTTGCGATGAATCCATCCGGACTGCGCCAGATCTGCATAAAGATCTCTTGCAGCACGTCCTCGGCGGATGCGGGATCGCGAAGCACGCGAAGCGCGACCGAGTACACGACCTTGGAGTAGCGATCGAACAACGACGCCATTGCCTGCTCATCTCCTCTCTGCACCAGCAGAAGAAGAGCTGCATCATCTTCCGATGATGGAGGATGAGCGTTTTGTACTCCTGTGTCTCTGTACATGGAAACGCACCTAAAGATGGAACAGATTGGAGAAGCGGAACGCTGTCTACACCTTCGACTACTCGTTAGTAACGTGGGGACGGCAACGTGACCACTGGCGGGGCACACCAACTCTAACGGAAAACGTTCTGGTGTGTCCTCAGGCCGGGGGCTAATTTTTCAGCTCCTGGCAGTTAGGCTTAGGGTTGCAGGCCGGGCTTCCGAACTGCGCCGAGGTTGGCTTGATCAAGGATCGTCTGGACAGGGTGCTTCTAGCGCAGGGACACGCCACCTCACGGGAGCGCGCGCAGGCATTGATCTTAGCGGGGCGCGTTCTGGTGAATGAGCAGAGGGTGGATAAGCCGGGGACGGGGGTTGACCCGCTCTCCGCGATACGGCTCCTCGGATCGGACCTTCGCTATGTCAGCCGGGGAGGCCTCAAGCTTGAATGCGCTTTGATGCATTGGGGAATCGACCTTACCGGGTCTGCGGGGGTGGACATCGGGACTTCTACGGGCGGGTTTACGGATTGCATGCTGCAGTATGGGGCGGCGCGGGTGATCGCGGTCGATACGGGGTATGGACAGATCGCCGAGGGCTTGCGGCGAGATGCGCGGGTGGTGCTGCATGAGCGGACCAACGCGCGGCTGCTGGAGGCGGGGGCGCTGGTGGGCGACTTTCCCGAGGAGCAGTCGCCTGTGCTGCTGGCGATGGATGTCTCGTTCATCTCGGCGACGCTGGTGCTGCCGGCGGTGCTGGGGGCGCTGGCGCCTCCCGGAGACCGGTGGAGCGGGGAGGTTGTGATCCTGGTGAAGCCGCAGTTCGAGGCGGGGCGGGAGCATGTGGGCAAGGGCGGGATTGTGCGCGATAGGGAAGCGCGATCGTCGGCGGTAGAACGCGTGCGGGCGTGCGTTGAAGGGCAGGGAGGGGAGGGAATAGAGGTGATCGATTCACCCATCCTGGGACGCGAGGGCAATCACGAGTTCCTGCTGCATGGCCGGCTCGGGCGGGCTTCCGAGAAGGCAGATGGATAGGCTCCCGTTACACTATTCTGCACATGCTCCTTGCCGCCATCATCTCCAAGCCGCAGAAGCCTGAGCTGGCGGCCATTCTGCCCGAGTTGATTGCGTGGCTCGGGGTCCATGAGTACGCGACGGTGCTGGACCCGGACAGCGCGGCGTATGTGGGTGCGGCCCGTGCGGTCGAGCGTGTGGACATGCCGCAGCATCAGCCGAACCTGGTGATTGTGCTGGGCGGGGATGGGACCTTGCTGGCGGCGGCGCGGGCGTTTGCCCGGACGGCAACGCCGATCCTGTCGGTGAACCTGGGATCCCTTGGGTTCCTCACGGAGATCCCGCTGAGCGATCTGTACCAGACACTCGAGGCCTGGTGCGATCACCGGGCGGTCTTCGATGTGCGCGAGATGATGCATGCCGAGCACCGCCGCGGGGACGATCTGTTGCAGCAGTGGGAGGCCCTGAACGACGTTGTGGTCGCAAAGGGGACGATTGCGCGGATGGCTGATTTCTCGGTTGAGATCGACTCCCAGCTGGTGGCGACGTTTCGCGCTGACGGCATCATTATTGCGACGCCGACGGGGTCGACGGCGTACAACCTGGCGGCGAATGGACCGATCGTGATGCCGAACATCTCGGCTACTGTGGTGACGCCGATCTGCCCGCACCTGTTAACCCTTCGGCCGATCGTTGTGCCGTCGAGTTCGACCGTGTGTGTGCACGTGGTGGGGGTGCCGAACGAGACGTACCTGACCGTGGACGGGCAGGAGGCGGTGAACGTCCATCTGGGCGACCATGTGCATTGCCGGCGGTCGGAGTACAGCGTGCGGCTGCTGCGGCATCAGCCGAATGGCCTGTTCAATGTGCTGCGGTCGAAGTTGAAGTGGGGGGAGCGGTAGAGGTGGAACAGCAGATTCCTCCGCTGCGCTTCTGAATGACAAGCAAGAGAACAGACAACGGCCAGTTGCTCAGCGTTCCAGGCGGACTGCGGATCCGCTTACGGGGTGGCAGAAGACCCTGCCGTGGTTGAGGGCGATGCGGCGGCTGGCGAGGCCGGCCATCTCGGGGTCGTGGGTGACCATGACGATGGTGTGGCCGGCGGCGTGGAGGCGCTGGAGAAGTTCGACGACGATGCGCTGGTTAGCCGCGTCGAGGTTGCCGGTGGGCTCGTCTGCGAGCAGGATGGGGGGGTTGTTGATCAGGGCGCGGGCGATGCAGACGCGCTGTTGCTCGCCGCCGGAGAGTTCGCTGGGGAGGTGGCCGGAGCGGGGCGCGAGGCCGACGCGGTCGAGGGCGGCGCGGGCTTCGGTCTGGTCGGTCATGGAGTGGAAGTACTGGGCCAGCATGACGTTCTCAAGCGCGGTGAGGTAGGGGATGAGGTGGAACTGCTGGAAGATGAAGCCGATCTTGTCGGCGCGGAAGCGGTCGAGATCGGCGGCCCTCATGGAGGCGACGTCGATGTTGTCGATCTTGAGCTCGCCCGAGGTGGGCTTGTCTAGGCAGCCGAGGAGGTTGACCAGGGTCGACTTCCCGGAGCCGGAGGGGCCGGTGATGGCGACCCATTCGCCGGCGACGATGGAGAAGCTGGCGGAGTCGAGGGCGCGTACGGTTCCGGCGTGGCCCGCGTACTCGCGGGTGACGTGGGAGAGGGAGATCACGGCGCACTCGGCGCGGGTCTGGCTGGCGATGTCGGTGCTGGCTTCGATGCGGCTCAAGGTACCCTCCCGCCCCCGTACTTCAGGTCCAAAGTCTTCGAAGTAGAGAGTTTAGGTCTGGAGTACAGGGGCTCCAGGTGCAGGAAAAAGGCCCGGTTACGGCCGGGCCTCTCCGGTGGATCTCTGTCTTTGATAGTAGCAGCGTGGGCGGGGAGTTGCGCCACTGGCGAGGCGCGAGGTTGCGGTGAATGGGCGTCTGCCGGTTCGCCCCTTCCGGGTCGAATGTCCCACTCATCGCGATGGTGCTGCGATGAATGGGGCACCCGCCTTTGGCTTGGCGTCGGACGACGTGTGGGTCATGCCGGTTCGCCCCTTCCGGGTCGAATATCCCACTCATCGCGATGATGCTGCGATGAATGGGGCACCCGCCTTTGGCGTGGCGTCGGACAGGTATGGGAACGCCGGCGATGGCGTGGCATTTTGGTGGTTGGGCTACTCGCCTTTGAGGAGGGCGGCGGGCTGGAGGCCGCGGAGGACGCGGGCGGGGAAGAGGGCGGCGGCTCCGGCGATGAGGAGGTTGAGCAGGAGCACGAGCGGGAGGACGCCGGGGCGGGGGTTGGCGGAGGTGTTGAAGTCGATCTCGCTGATGACCCAGGCGGCGGCGGAGCCGAGGATCCAGCCGGCGAGGACGCCGGCGAGGGCGAGGGTGACGGCTTCGAGGAGGAAGAGGCTGAGGAGTTGCCGGTGGGCGGCGCCGAGGGCTTTCATGAGGGCGAAGTCGCGGCGGCGTTCAAGAACGGAGGCGGAGAGGGTGGCGAGGACGCTGACCGCGACGGTGAGCGCGATGAGGAGGACGGCGGCGAACATGAGGGCGTGGGTGCGGTCGACGATGCGGCTTTCACCCTCGACGAGCTGGCGGACGGGGTTAATGCCTAGGCCGGGGAGGTCCTGGCGCAGGCGGGTGATGGTGGATTCGATGCGGCCAGCGCTGCCGGGGACCTGGAGTTCGAGGACGGTGGGGCCGGGGGCGCTGGCCTGGTTGCCGGGCTTGGCTTCGGTCTGGTCGCCGGGCTGGGTTCGGGTCTCGCTGCCGGGCTTGACTTCGGTCTGGCTGCCGGGCTGGGTTCGGGTGAGGGCGGTGAAGGCGGTGAACGGGATGTAGATGCGGCTGTCCTCCTCGCCCCCGGTGTGGAGCTGGCCGGCGCCGTGGAGGGTGATGGATCTGCCGGACCAGGTTAGGGTGACGGCGTGTTCGTCGGCGATGAAGTTGGCGGCCCTGGCACCGATGAGGGCGGCGTCGGGGCCGGTGGGCCAGGCGGCGACGGACCACCAGGAGTCGAGCCTCTGGACGTCGGCGAAGTCGGTTCCGGCGACGACGACGGGGGATCCGCGGTCGGTGGTGGCGACGGCGTAGGCGAACGCGGCGGAGGTGCTGTCGGGGCCGGCGATCTGCCGGACGCGGTCAGCGATTCCGGGGGGGAGGGAGGATCCGACGGGAGCGGTGAGGACGATGTTGGCGCCGAAGGAGCGGAACTCGTGGTGGAGCTTGGCGTCGATGTCGGCGTAGAGGGTAAGGAGCGCGGTGGTGATGGCGGCGGAGACGGTGAGGGCGACGAGGGCGGAGAGGCTGCGGGCGCGGCGGTGGAGGAGCGACCGGGTGAGGAGGTGGCGGAGGTTGAGGGTCATGGGATGGGCTGGAGGAGGGGTGGGAGGCGGCGGAAGGCAGGGGTCCTCCGCTGAGCTTCGCCGCGGTCGAGATGACGGCGACTGAGTGGGGTGACTCGGCGCGGCTTTAGGGCGCGATCAACCCACCCTTTCGCGAGGTGCGCGAAAGGATGGGCCACCCGGATTGATGGCACCATCGCGGCTACACCACCCCTTTGCGAGATGCGCGGTTGCGAGGTGCGCGGATGGATGGGCCACCCGGATCGAGGGCGTGCGGAAAGTGCAGGACCTGCGGGTCCGCCCGGGAGGGCTGATCTTTCTAGGAGGGCGATCACTGCTCTCCCCGGAGGATGGAGGAGGGGTCGAGTTTGAGGGCGGAGCGGATGGCGGGGGTGCTGCCGGCGATGGCGACGAGGAGGGCGAGGCCGGTGACGACGGGGAGGAGGACGGGGTTGAAGAGGGGGATGGGTGCGGCGGCGGCGGTCTGGAGGCTGGCCTGGGCGCTGGCCTGGGTTGCGGCGTGGTTCAAGAGATGGGATGCGGCCTGGGTTGGGGCGAAGATGCGGGCCCCCAGCCAGGCGGCGAGGCCGCTTCCGGCGAGGTATCCGAGGGCGCCGGCGGCGAGCGCCAGGAGGCCGGCTTCGACGTAGAAGAGCAGGGCGATGGCGGACCTCGAGGCACCGAGCGAGCGCATGAGGCCGATCTCGGAGCGACGCTCGAGGACGGCGGTAGCCATGGCGGCGGAGACGGCGAAGCCGGCGGCGAAGAGGGCGGCGGCGGAGATGAGGCCCATGAGGCCGGAGATGCGCTTGAGGAGGTTGCCCTCGGACTGTTCGACGCGGCGGAGCTGCTGGGCGTCGGCTCCGGGGATGGCTTCGCGGATCTGGAAGGCGATGGAGTTGGCGTAGGGGCGGCAGTACCAGATCTCGCGCTGCCTGGGAGAGAGGGCTTCGGGGTTTTGGCGGGCGAAGGCGTCTTCGGGGCGGGTGCGGGCGGAGATTTCTATGCGGGAGATAGCGTTGGGGGCGTTGAGGAACTCCTGGACATCTGTGAGATCCATCAGGGCAGCGTCGTCGGTCCGATCCCCCGCACTGACGATACCTACAACGATTAGAACGCGCGGCCTAACGTTGTGATCCAGAACGAAAGATGCATACTGGCCGTCATCCTTCTTCAGGTAAACGACATTACCGCCGATGAACGCGCCGAGAGAAGCTGCAAGGTTTGAGCCGAGGACCACTTCACTGGCGTCGGCTGTTCCACCACGAGGCCATCTGCCAGTTAACTTCCACCATGGGTGAAGGGCCAGAGCCGCGCCTATCTCAGACGAGTCTTGCTGGGGAAAGCGGTAACCGACGACCTGGGCGGGAACGAAGCTCTTGTCCACCGAGCCCTCGACCTTTCCGGGGAAGGAGAGCTCGGGGGAGATGGCGGTGATGTTGTTCGCCCAGAAGATGGTGCGGAGTTTGAGGAGGTCGGACTCATGGAGGAAGGCGTTGCCGGTGGCGGGAGGGATATCGACGCCGCCGATGTTGACGGCGAGGGCGGCGGCCTCCGGGGTGACGACGATGTTGGCGCCGTAGACGGCGAGTTCGTTGTGGATGCGGTCGCCGATGGTGGTGGCGAGGGCGAGCATGGCGGTGACGGCGGTGGTGCCGAGCAGGATGGCGATGCCGGCGAGGAGCTTGCGACGGCGCTGGCGGCGGAAGGATTCAAGGAGGAGGCGGAAGAACATCTAGGCGACCTCCTTGTGGGGACGGCAACGGCGGGGCTTAACAGCAGGTTCCTCCGCTTCGCTCCTGAATGACAAGCAAAGGAGCGGGCAACGGCAAGGGCAGCGGCCAGCGGCGAAAGCAACAGCAGGTTCCTCCGCGGCGCTCCTGAATGGCAAGCGCTCCGCGGCGCTGCTAAATGGCAAGCGCTCCGCGGCGCTCCTGAATGGCAAGCAAAGGAGCGGGGGACGGCTAAAGGCGGGGGTGGAGATCACCTTAGCGCTCGAAGATGGGAGCGAGGTGTTGGAGGTCGGCGGCCGCGACCATGAGCATGCCGCCGGCCTGCGTGGACTTCACGGGGATGGGGTTGCAGCCGCCGGGTTGGCCCATGGACTGGGGGACGAGGGGGGAGGCGCACATCTTGCAGATGATGCCCTGCGGGCCCATGTAGAAGCCGACGGGGCCGCAGATCTGGCAGGCGTCGGCGACCGAGACGATGTTGCCGTCGGGCTTGCGGAAGAGCAGGAAGCGGATCTCCGCGGTGCCGCCTCTGCCGTCTTCGATGTGGACGCCGTAGCGGTGGAGTTTGTCGTCGTTGATGTCGGCGAGCGGGACGGTGACCTGTGATCCGGCGAGGGTGACGGCGGTGGTGGGGCTGAGGGCGGTGGAGCTCTTGGCGTAGATGAACTCGGCGGTGGAGAGGAAGATGAAGAGGAAGGAGGTGGTGACGAGTGCCGACATCCAGAGGCGTTCGCGGCGCTGGGACCACTCTAGCTTGCGGCGTGCTGCCGGCGTTGCGTCAGGGGGGATGACGGCGGGGACGCGGCGTTTCTGCTCGAGGAGGATCATGAGGCCGGCGAGGGCGAGCATGGTGACGAAGAAGAAGAGATCGTTGCGGACGATGGGGCCGATGAGGCGCATTTCGGCGGTGGAGGAGGGGAGGACGCCGTTCTCCGAGAGCTCGTGGAGGCCGGAGACGAGGAGCTGGAAGGTGACGAAGTAGAGGATGACGGTGGTGACGCGGAAGAACCGCTGGAGGTTGATTTTGACGCTGCCGCGGATGAAGAGGACGCCGAAGATGACGGCGACGGCGAGGCCGAGGAGGGTGCCGGTGAAGGAGAGGATCTCGGTGGAGTTGAGGGAGACGGCGGAGAGGATGAGGACGGTCTCGACGCCCTCGCGGAGGACGAGCAGGAAGACGAAGAAGAAGAGGCCGATCTGGGAGACGGAGGTGGTGGTGGTTGGGGTGCTGGTGTCGCGGGTGCCGGTGCTGGCGGAGATGCTAGAAAGGCCGGGGCTGCCGCCGGTGTAGCGGGCGATGCGGGACTCGATGTCGCCGCGCATGGAGCGGGCAGTGCGGTGCATGAACCAGATCATGGAGACGACGAAAGCGGCGGCGGCGAGCATGACCCAGCCCTCGATGACGTCGGAGTTGAGATTGAGGCGGGCGACCAGGACGGCGGTGAGGACGCTGGCGGTGAGGGCGGCTCCGATAGCGTAGAAGACGGTGCGTTTGAGCTCGGAGCGGCCGATCTTCGAGAGGTAGGCGAAGATGATGCCGACGATAAGAGAGGCTTCGACTCCTTCTCGGAGGGTGATGATAAATGCCTGCAACATTGGGACTTCCCTGTCTTCCCGGACACGCGGGCGAGATGCCCTGGCGGTGATGTGTCCAGTTCCTGGGGCGGTGGGGCCGAAGGAGGTTTACAGGATTCAGTCTAATGCGGACCAAATTGGTCGTCAATCCAGGGTGGCCGAAGAGATAGGGCGTATTTGAGCGAGCGCACAGGCTATGGCGGTGCGTGGACGCGAAGAGGGATGTTTGGGGGGGTGGTGCGCCCGGAAGGAGTCGAACCTCCGACCTACTGGTTCGTAGCCAGTTGCTCTATCCAGCTGAGCTACGGGCGCACATCTTTACTCAGGACCGGGGGGGACCGGCACTTCCCTAACGATATCGGAGTTCGGGGACCAGAGCAACCCGGGGGTGGAGCGTCCAGCGCCGTGTGGCCGGCTCGCGTCCCCCTTGAACACAATACGCCGAAGAAGATCGGTACAGCTGAGGATTGGTGCGCCCGGAAGGACTCGAACCTCCGACCCTTTGGTTCGAAGCCAAATGCTCTATCCAGCTGAGCTACGGGCGCGTGGGAAGACGAACTTCGACCACGATATCGGAGTTGCCCGGGAAGGACAAGCGGTTCTGGTCAGACGGAGCAAGCGGCGGGAGCTAGGGTTTGGGTGTTTGGGTGGCGGCTGGAGCAGGGGTCGGGTCCGGGACGGGCAAGCTGACGAGCGGCACCTCTTCGACGAGGTCCAGGCCGGCGCGGCGGAGCATCTGGTGGACGACTGCTTCGGTGAGGCGGCTGGCGTCGTACTCGATGCGGATGGTCTTTTCAGCCTCGCGAAGGTCGAGGTGGCGGATGCCGTAGACCTCCCGGAGGCGGGCGACGGCTACCATGGCGGCCTCGGTGGGGGGGACGCCGTAGCGGTAGAGGACATCCAGCTGGGTCATGGGGCGATGATAGCAGCGGTGCTGGGGCGTTGAGGTTTAGTGGGGAGCACGGCTTGGACGTGCGGGGGGCTACGGCAACGGCAAATACGAAGGCAACAGCAGGTTCCTCCGCTGCGCTCCTGAATGACAAGCAAAGGAGCGGGCAACGGCAAATGCAACGGCAGCGGCCAAGGCAACAGCAGGTTCCTTCGCTTCGCTCCTGAATGACAAGCCAAGGGGCGGGCAACGGCAAGGGCGTGACAATACAGGGGTCCTTCGCTGCGCTCCAGGATGACAGGGTTTTGGGGCGGGGGCTGGCAATGTCAAGGACAAGCGAGAGAGCGGGCGGCGGCGAAGACTTTCGGTGGGGGGCTTAGAGGCGCTTGAGGTAGTCGGTGATCTCGGGGCTGGTCCAGACCTGGGCTCCGATGAACTTGCGGCGGAGGATGCCATTGCGATCGATGATGTAGGTTTCGGGGATCTGGACGGTGCCGTAGAGGGCGTTGATGCGCTGGTCGCCGTCGCGAACGGTGAGGAGATTGACGTGGTGCTGGAGGAGGAAGCGGCGGTAGACGGCGTCGTCCTGATCGGTGCTGACGCCGACCACGGCGAGCTGCGGGAGCTGCTGCTGTAGGTCGAGGAGGCTGGGGAGCTCTTCGACGCAGGGGGCGCACCAGGTAGCCCAGAGGTTGAGGACGACGACCCTGCCGCGAAGGCTGTGGAGATCGAGGGTCTGGACGCCGTCGGCGATGGTGAACTGGGGGGCGGAGCGGCCGAGGCTGTGGGGGTGCTCTCCGCGATCGCAGCCGGAGGAGAGAAGGAGGGCGAGGGCCATGGCGATGGCGGCCGGGGCGGAGCGTGAGCCGCGGAGGGGAGCGGAGACTGGACGGGAGCGGGGGCGGGAAGCGGAGGCTGGACCGGAGCGCGGGCCGGAGACTGACCTGGAGCGGGGGCCGGAGGCGGGGCGAGAGATTGGGGACCGGGTTCTGTGCACGACGCCTCCCGTTCCTATAATACGGAGCTGTGGAACCGATACTTGGGCTGGCTGATCCGGAGGACAGGGAATCACGGGGGGCGAGTGCGACGGGGCGCGTGCCGCGGGAAGAGGAGGAGGATCGGGCGTCGCTGGAGCTGACAGTGGTGCTGCCGGTGCGGGACGAGGAGCGCAATCTGGCGGAGTGCCTGCGGTCGCTGGTGGGGCAGACGGAGCCGGGGTTTGCGTTGGGGCGCGAGTGGGAGGTGATCGTGGTGGACGACGCGTCGACGGACCGGACGCGGGAGATTGCGGATGCGGTGGCGGCGGAGTTCCCGGCGGGCGAGGACGGGGCGGCGATGTCGGTGATGAGCGCGCCGGCGCTGGATTTGGGTGCGCGCGGTGGATTTACAGGCAAGAACAACGCGTGCTGGGCGGGGGCGCAGGCGGCGCGGGGGCGACACATTTTATTCACGGACGCGGACACGATTCATGAGCCGGGCGGGCTGTCGCGGAGTCTGCGCGAGGCGGAGCGGCATGGGGCGTCGCTGCTGTCGTACTCGCCGCGCCAGATTGTTGCGGGGTGGGTGCAGCGGATGGTGATGCCGCTGATCTTTTCGGAGCTGGCGAGCGTGTATCCGCCGGGGCAGGTGAACGATCCGAACCGGCGGGTGGCGGCGGCGAACGGGCAGTTCCTGCTGGTGGAGCGGAGGGCTTACTTCGACCTGGGGGGACATCGCGCGGTGGGGCGGAGCGTGCTTGAGGACGTGGCGCTCGCGAACAACATGAAGCGGGCACGGCGGACGATCCGGCTTCGGTATGCGCCGGAGGCGGTCGCCGCGCGGATGTACCGGACCACGCCGGAGATGGTGGAGGGATGGACGAAGAACCTGGCGCTGCTAATGCCGCGGCCGGTGTCGCTGGCGCTTTGGCGGCTGCTGGACCTGCTGCTGTTTCTAGCGTTGCCGGCACTGGCGTTGGGGATTCCGCACCTGGTGACGTGGCAGCGTGCGGCCATTCTGCTGTTGTGGCTGCGGACGGGGTTCCGGTTCTACAGCCGGGTGGCACGGTCGAACTTCGGGGCGGTGGACGTGGCGATATCGATTGTGGGGATACCTATGTTTGTGTCTCTGCTGCTCTGGAGCGTGATCCAGCACAGGATGCGGCGGTCGGTGCGGTGGAAGGGGAGGAGCTACAATCCGAATCGGCATTGAGGCGTTTGGGGGATTTTGGTTTGGGCGGGAGCGGTCGTTTGTTTCCGCAAACGACAACCCACCCTTTGCGCGATAAGGCTGCGCAAAGGATGGGGCACCGGCTTCGGTGGGGCACCCGGATTTGAGGTGGGTGTGGGGCTGAGGTGGGGCTGAGCCCGGGTTGCGTGCGCATGGTCTAGACTTTGCTTAGCTCATGATTCTGTTGACACGCAAAGCCGAGTTTTCTTCTGCGCACTTCTACTGGAACGACGGGTGGTCGGAGGAGGAGAACGTGCGCGTCTTTGGCAAGTGCGCGAACCGGAATGGGCATGGACACAACTACACGCTTGAGGTGACGGTTGCGGGGAAGATCGACCCGGAGAGCGGATTTGTAGTGGACCTGAAGGAGCTGAAGCAGATTCTGGAGCGCGAGGTGGTGAGCGTCTACGACCATCGCCACCTGAACCTGGAGGTGCCGGAGTTTCTGACGCGGCAACCAACGGTCGAGAACATCGCGGTGTCGATCTGGGAGAGGCTTTCGGGGAAGATCCCGCATGCGGCGCTCCACCGGGTGCGGGTGTATGAGACGGCTGATCTGTTTGCAGACTTCACCGGGGAGCGGGTATGAGCGTGGGCGGAGCGTTGGGTCAGGGGCGACCGCTGGCCAGACTTTCGCGGCGGTACCACTTCAGCGCGTCACATCGTCTGCATACGGAGGGGTTCGACGAAGAGCGGAATCGGGCGGTGTTTGGGAAGTGCAACAACCCGCATGGGCATGGGCACAACTATGTTGTGGAGACCACGTTTTCGGGGCCGGTCGATATTAATACTGGAATGGTTACAAATCTGGCGGACCTGGACGGATTCGCGAAGGGAGCTCTGATTGATATGTTCGATGGCAGCAACCTGAACCTTCTGCCGTGCTTTTCTGCTACTGTGTCGACCACCGAGAATCTTGCGGTGGAGGTGTACCGGATCTTCTCGGCGTATCCGCATGCACGGCTGGAGCGGGTGCATATCGAGGAGACTTCGAACAACTCTTTCACCTATGCGGGTCTGGGAGGGAGATAGATGACGCGTTCAACCACGATCGACTGCATTACGCCGGACACGCCGACCGGCGCTGCGGCGATGTCCGAGGCGCTCCGGTCGCTGCCTGCGGACGAGGTTGCGAGCGCGACTGCCGGGCTGGAGCGTGAGCCGGGGGAGGGCGACGGTGCGCTTTCGAGGGCGTCGACAAAGGAGCTGTACCGGGAGTTGCTGCGGCGGATGGGCGAGGATCCTGATCGCGACGGCCTGCTGCGAACGCCGGAGCGGGTGGAGCGATCGACCGCGTTTCTAACGCGGGGCTACTCCCAGACGGCGGCGGAGGTGTTGCATGGTGCGTTGTTCGATGTGGACTACGACGAGATGGTGATGGTGAGGGACGTGGAGTTTTACTCGCAGTGCGAGCATCACCTCTTGCCATTCTTCGGCAAGGCGCACATCGCGTATGTTCCGCAGGGGAAGGTGATTGGGCTGAGCAAACTGCCGCGGGTGGTGGAGGTGTTCGCGCGTCGTTTGCAGGTGCAGGAGCGTTTGACGCAGCAGATTGCGGAGGCGATTACGGAGGCGATCCAGCCCCAGGGCGTGGCGGTGGTGCTGGAGGCGCAGCACCTGTGCATGATGATGCGGGGCGTGGAGAAGCAGCACTCGCGCACGACGACTTCAGCGATGCTGGGCGTGTTCAAGACGCAGATCCAGACGCGCACTGAGTTTCTGTCGCTGATTCACAGCCGGTAGGCTCGCTGCCCGATGAACGGACTCCTGATCCTGGACAAGCCGGCGGGTTTGACCTCGCATGATGTGGTGGCGTTGGTGCGGCGCGTGACCGGGGAACGAGCGATTGGGCACCTGGGGACGCTTGATCCCATGGCGACGGGTGTGCTGCCGCTGCTGCTGGGACGGTATACGCGGCTGGCACAGTTTTTCAGTGCGGCCGAGAAGCACTATACGGGCACGATCCGGTTTGGATTTGCAACCGACACGTTCGATGCGGAGGGTGCGGCGACCTCGGCCGCGCTGCCGCTCGAATCTTCGATCGAACAGCTGCGCATTATGGCGGCGGGTTTTCGAGGGGAGCTTGACCAGCTGCCGCCGATCTACTCGGCGAAGAAGATCAACGGGGTGCCGGCGCACAAGCTTGCGCGTGCTGGCGCCGAGGTCCCGGTGAAGACGGCCAAGGTGACCATCCACGAGTTCGATTTGCTGCGGCTCGACCCGAGGCGGTCCGAGGCGGAGTTTCGGATTCAGATTTCTGCGGGCGGGTATGTGCGATCGGTGGCGCATGAGATGGGGCGGATGGCGGGATGCGGGGCTCACCTCTCGAGCCTGCGACGAACGCAGGCGGGCGTGTTCACGCTCGGGCAGGCGATCTCGGTAGACGATTTGAAGGCGCGGGCTGGGGATGAGCGCGCGCTTCGGGATCTGCTGCCGCATCCGCGAACGATGCTTCCGGAGATGCCGAGCGTGACTGTGGACGATCGAATTGCGGGCCAACTGCGGAACGGGATGCAGGTAAACCTTCCGGAGTTTGGGAGGCAGCCGCTGGTGAAGGTTTTTACGTCGCCGACGGAGCTGCTGGCGATCGCTCGCCGGATTGCGGGGACGCTGATGCAGCCGATGGTGGTGCTGGGCTGACGCGATTCGATGGCGACGCCGCGAGTTTGTAACTACGATGGTTTTCTAAGCAGCGGCGTCACGAGTTGGAGGACGTTGCGGGCGACGACTGCGTTTCCGCGTGCGGTGGCGTGGGTGCGGTCGGGCTGCATCATGCCGTCGACGCCGAAGACTCCCTGGAGAAGGAAGGGGAGAAGGGGAACGGAATATTTTTTCGCAAGGACGGCGTAGGTGGCCTGGAACTGGCGGATGTAGTCGGGGCCGTAGTCGGGTGGGAGGGTAATGCCGGCGAGGGCGATGCGGGCGCCGCTGGGCTTGAGCCGGGCGAGGATGGCGTCGAGGTTGGAGCGGGTGTCCTCGATGCGCAGACCGCGGAGGCCGTCGTTGCCGCCGAACTCGACGACAACGACGGCGGGGTGGAGGGAGAGGACGTGCCCGACGCGATCGAGGCCGTCCTTGGTGGTGTTGCCGCTGATGCCTTCGTTGACGACGCGGTAGCGGAAGCCGCGGGCGTCGAGATCCCCCTGCAGGAAGTCGGGGTAGCTCTCGCCCACATCGGCGCCGAAGCCTGCGGTGAGGCTGTCGCCGAAGCAGACCAGAATGGGTCGGGTGTCGGCTGCGGGCGATGCTGGCTCTGGTGTGGTCGGCTGGGAGGTTTTAGCAGCTTGATCCTGAACGGAGGCGCGATTGGATGAAGGGTCACGTGAAAGGCTGGTGGCGTTGTTTGCGCGGCAGCCAGACGCTCCCATGGCTGCCACTAGAATGAAGGAGAACCAGGGCGAAGGCATGCTCTGACAGTACCAAAAGTGATGGGAAGGGACGCAACTTCGAGTGGGGGAGGCGGTGGCTGTGTCGATGGGAGAGCCGATGATTCTAGTGGAGGGTCTGCGCAAGAGCCTGCGCACGGGGAATCGTTCGGTCGACATTCTGAAGGGGCTGGATTTCAGCATTCCCAGGGGGCAGTTTGCGGCGATTATGGGGTCGTCGGGCAGCGGGAAGTCGACGCTGCTGGGGCTGCTGGCGGGCCTGGATACGCCGACTTCGGGCAATGTGCGGCTGGCGGGGCAGGCGATCTCGTACCTGCCGGAGGATCAGCTGGCGCAGGTTCGCGGGCGGACGATCGGGTTTGTTTTTCAGTCGTACCAGCTGATTCCGTCGCTGACTGCGCTTGAAAACGTTCTGCTTCCGCATGAGCTGAATATGGACCGCGGTGCTGCCGGAGCGGGCCTGGCGCGGGCGCGGGCGCTGCTGGAATCGGTGGGGCTAGAGGACCGGATGGATCATTACCCGGTGCAGCTTTCGGGAGGCGAGCAGCAGCGGGTGGCGCTGGCGCGGGCGTTCATTCTGCATCCGCCGATCGTTCTGGCGGATGAGCCGACGGGAAATCTCGACACGGTGAATGGGGAGCATGTGCTGGAGCTGCTGCTGAATCTGAACCGCGTGGAGGGAACGACGCTGGTGCTGGTGACGCATGACCCGGCGCTAGCGGCGCTGTCGCACCGGCGGATCACGCTGCGGGATGGTCTGGTGCTGTCGGACGAGTACACGCAGCAAGCCGCAGATGTGAACGATCTGCTGACCGAGGCGCGCCGGTGAAGGCCGGGCTGCTTCGAGCGGGGTGGCAGGCGCGGGGGCGTGGTCTGCTGACCGCTGGATCCGTGTGGGGCATCGAGTCCGGACGTGGCTAGTCTTTCCCTCAACACGGCAGCGCGGATTGCATCGCGGGAGCTGCGGTCATCCCTGGGCAAGTTCCTATTTGTAATACTTTCAGTTGCAATTGGCGTGGCGGCGTTGACGGGGGTGCGGGGGTTCTCGGCGTCGTTTCGATCGACGCTGCTGACGCGGGCGCGATCGATCATGGCGGCGGATCTTTCGGCGCGAATGTTTCAGCAGCCAACGGCCGAACAGCAGCGGGGGCTCGACGAGCTGGCGAAAGAGGGTGTCGAGGTGACACCGGTGACCGAGCTGCTGTCGATGGCGTCGTCGCCGAAGACGCTGGATCCGCTGCTGGTGAGTTTGAAGTCGGTGGATGCGTCGAAGTATCCGTTTTACGGGAGCGTGGATCTGGCTCCCGCGGCCGAGTTGCGGTCGGTGCTGACGCCGGAAACGGTGGTGGTGGCGGCCGATCTGCTGGTGCGGCTGCACCTCCGCGTGGGCGAAGACCTGAAGCTGGGCGGCAAGCTGTTCCGGATTGCGTCGGTGGTGAGCAATGAGCCGGACCGGCTGTCGGGGAGCTTTGCCGCGGGGCCGAGAGTTTTGATCTCGAGAGAGGGTTTGGAGAGCTCGGGTCTGCTGGCTCCGGGGTCTCATGCGGGGCAGAGATTCTTGTTCAAGGTGCCGGCGCCGGCGAACGGTGCGGGAGTTTCTGACAGCTCGGTTGCGGAGCTGAAGGCGCGGCTGGAGAAGATGTTGCCGGAGGCCCAGGTGATCGACTATCGCGAGACCAACCCGGCGCTGACGCAGGGGTTGGACCGGGCGACGAGCCTGCTGTCATTGATGTCGCTGGTGGCGCTGGTGCTGGGAGCGGTGGGCGTGGCGATGGCGATGCGGGCGCATCTGCAGCAGCGAATGGACAGCATCGCGATCATGAAGTCGCTGGGGGCGCGGTCGTCGCAGATCATCAAGATTTACCTGATCCAGACGCTGTTGCTGGGGGTGCTGGGGGGTGTGCTGGGGGTGGGGATGGGGGTGCTGGTGCAGCTCGCCTTCCCGTGGCTGCTGGCGAAGCTGGTGAACATGGAGATGACGCTGCACCTGCAGCTGCAGACGGTGGTGACGGGGCTGGCGGCGGGGGTGCTGACGACGCTGCTGTTCACGCTGCCGCCGCTGCTGGATATTCGGAGTGTGCGGCCGGTGCTGATCTTTCGGCGGGCGGTTGAAGATGCGGACGATCCGTTTGTGTCGGCGATCTTTCGCAAGCTCAGGAAGAACGCGGCGCAGATGGGTGCGGCGGTGCTGATCCTGGCGGGGCTGACGGCGATTGCGACGACGCTGTCGGATTCGGCGACGGTGGGCCGGCTGTTTTCGATCGGCCTGGTATCGGTGCTGGCGGTGCTTCTGCTGGCGTCGGCGGGGGTGCTGGCGCTGCTGCGCGTGGTGCTGAAGCGGAGCGGGTTTCGGGTGCCATCGTCGCTGCGGCATGGTCTCGCGAATCTGTATCGTCCGGGAAATCCTTCGGCGGCGCTGCTGGCGGCGCTGGGGCTGGGCGTGATGCAGATCATGACGGTGTACCTGGTGCAGCAGGCGGTGGTGAACGAGCTGCATATTTCGTCGGCGCCGGATCTGCCGAATGTGTTCCTGATCGACATTACGTCGGACGAGATTGGCGGTCTGCGGGAGCTGCTGAAGCGGCAGCCGACGGTTACGGCGACGCCGGAGTTTCTGCCGGTGGTGAGCTCGCGGATCCTGCAGCTGGATGGGGTGGAGGCGAACAAGGCGAAGCTGAAGAACTTTCCGAAGCGGATGCTGCAGGCGATCTCACTGACGTGGGCGGATGCGGCTCCGCCGGGGACGTCGGCGGTGGAAGGAAGGTGGTGGGATGCGGCGCAGACGGCGGACGCGGCGAAGCACCCGCTGGTGGCGGTGAACAAGCCGCAGGCGGACCGGCTGGGCGTGCACCTGGGGTCGACGATCACGTTTGCGGCGCAGGATACGCAGATCACGGCGACGGTGGCGGCGATCACGAAGACCAATGGACAGCATGCGTACTCGCGGGCGGAGTTTATCTTGCCGCAGGCGGCTTTGGCGGGGCTGCCGGTGGTCTGGTATGGGGGTGTTCATGCGATGCCGAGCCGGGTGGATGAGCTGCAGCGGGCGCTGTATGGGGCGTACCCGACGGTGACGGTGATCAACGTGGCGCAGGCGCTCGAGACGGTGCGGCAGGTGGTGGTGCAGATCACGTACGTGGTGCAGTTCCTGGCGGCGTTTTCGATCTTTGCGGGGGTTGTGATTCTGGCGAGCTCGATTGCGGGGACGCGCTACCGGCGGGTGCGCGAGGTGGTGGTGTTGAAGACGCTGGGGGCGACGCGGCTGCGAATTGCGACGATCTTTTCGATCGAGTTCGCGGTGCTGGGGCTGGTGGCGGCGGTGGTGGGGATCGGGTTCGCGAATGTGATTGCGCGGGCGATCCTGCACCGGCTGACGGTGGGGTACCAATTTCACTGGCTGTGGACGATGGAGGCGCTGGCGGGGACCGCTTTGTTGACGGTGGGGACGGGGTGGATGGCGAGCCATCGGGTGCTGGGGCAGAAGCCGCTGGAGGTTTTGCGGGAGGAGTAGGTGGAGGGGTGGGGAAGGGCAACGGCCAAGGCAGGAGCAGGTGCGGGGATCCTTCGCTGGCGCTCCAGGATGACAAACCTGGGAGGGTGGCCAGGCGGGCGGGTGGGGCCACCCGGATTCAGGGCTCTGAACGCGATTATGCGCGGGCGGCGATGGCTTTCAGATCAGGGAGTATGTTGCCGAGGGAGGCGGGTTCGGCGTTCGGAGTGCCCAGGGCGAAGTAGGTTTTTCGGTAGAGGGCGAAGAGGGATTCGTAGATTGTAACTGCTTTTGGCTCTGGCTCGAAGGTGCGGTGTTTGAGGCACATGGCGGTCTGGGCTTCTTCGATGGTTTTGAAGGTGCCGGTGGCGAGCAGGGCGAAGATGCCGGAGCCGAGCGAGGTGGGGATGCCGTCGGGGACGAGGACGGGTTTGTTGAGGACGTTGGCGTAGACCTGATTGAGGACGGCGTTGTTCTGGGGGATGCCGCCGGCGTTGATGACGCGATCGATGGGGACGCCGCCCTCGGCCATGCGATCGAGGATGATGCGGGTGTGGAAGGCGGTGCCTTCGATGGCGGCGAACAGCTCATCCTGCGCGGTGTGGACGAGGTTCCAGCCGAGGGTGACGCCGCCGAGCGCGGCGTTGACGAGAACGGTGCGGTCGCCGTTATCCCAGGAGAGGCGGAGGAGGCCGGTCTGGCCGGGGCTGTAAGTTTCGAGGCCGACGGCGAGCTCTTTGACGGTGGTTGCGGCGCGGCGGGCGATGGCTTCGAAGATGTCTCCGGTGGCGGAGAGGCCGGCTTCGACACCGACGAAATCGGGGTGGACGCTGCCGGGGACGACGCCGCACATGCCGGGGATGAGGGTGGGCTTTGGCTCCATGGCGATGATGCAGGTGGAGGTGCCGACGACGTTGACGACGTCGCCGACGCGGCAGCCGGCGCCGATGGCGTCCCAGTGCGCGTCGAAGGCGCCGACGGGGATGGGGATGCCGGGGCGGAGGCCGAGGCGATCGGCCCAGGCGGGGGAGAGATGGCCGGCGAGGTGGTCGGAGGTGAGGTAGTCGCCGGAGAGTTTGTCGCGGACGCCGTCGAGCAGCGGGTCGACGGAGGAGAGGAAGGCCTGAGGGGGGAGGCCGTCCCACTTCGGGTTCCACATCCACTTGTGGCCCATGGCGCAGGCGCTGCGTTTGACGAGGGTGGGGGAGGTGATGCCGCAGAGGGTGGCGGCGACCATATCGCAGTGCTCGAAGGCGGAGGCGAAGCGGGCGCGTTTTTCGGGATTGTTTCGGAGCCAGTGGAGGAGCTTGGCGAAGCCCCACTCGTGCGAGTAGACGCCGCCGCACCAGCTGATGGCCTCGATCTGCTGCTGGTGGGCGAGGGCGGTGATCTCGGCGGCCTCGTGTTTGGCGCGGTGATCGCACCAGAGGTAGTAGTCGTCGAGGGGCTGCATGGCGGCGTCGACGGGGATAACGCTCGATCCGGTGGTATCGAGGGCGATGGCTGCTACCGAGTCCGCGGGGATGCCGGCGACCTGAACGACTTCGCGGGTGGCGCGGGCGAGGGCGGACATCTGGTCGTCGTGGGACTGGGTGGCCTGGTCGGGGTCCTGCCGGCTGCGCTTGAGCGGGTACTCGGCGACGGAGGTTCCGAGGCGGCCGCGGCTGCTGTCGAGGAGGGTGACTCTTACACTGAGCGTTCCGAAATCAACACCGGCGACGACGGTCATGGGATGGATCTCCTGAACCCTGACAAAGCGCCGGGTTCACCGCCTATCTTGCCATAGCGGAGGCTGGCCTGACGTGGGCGAGACTGTTGACGATGTCGAGGGCAGGTGGAGGCGCTGAGTCCAGCGGCTTACACTACAGGTCGTGGATGCGAGGGATGCCTGTGCGCGTGGCACTTTTTATAACCTGCTATAACGACACGCTGTTTCCGGAGACAGGGCGGGCGGTGGTGCGTGTGCTGGAGCGGCTGGGGCATACGGTCGAGTTTCCGGCGGGGCAGACGTGCTGCGGCCAGATGCACTACAACACGGGCTACCAGGCGGAGGCGATGCCGCTGCTGCGGCGTTTCGTCGACCAATTTCGGGGCGCGGAGGCGATCGTGGCGCCGTCCACGAGCTGCGTTGCGATGATGCGGGAGCACTACCCGAAGATGGCGGTAGAGATGGGGGACGCGAGCCTCGGGAGTGAGGTGGCCGAGCTGCTGCCGAGGGTGTACGAGTTCTCGGAGTTTCTGACGAACCGGCTGGGGATGGAGGATGTGGGAGCCTACTACCCGCACCGCGTCACGTATCACGCGAGCTGCCACGGGCTGCGGGGGCTGAAGCTCGGGGACGGGCCACAGCGGCTGCTGCGCGCGGTGAAGGGGATCGACCTGGTGGAGATCGCAGGTCTGGAGCAGTGCTGCGGCTTCGGCGGGACGTTTGCCGTGAAGAACGCGGACGTCTCGAGCGCCATGCTGGCAGAGAAGGTGACGGCCGTTTTGAACACGCGGGCGGAGGCGTGCGCGGCGTGCGACAACAGCTGTCTCATGCACATCGAAGGCGCTCTGCACCGGCAGCGCACGGGTGTGCGGACGGTGCACCTGGCGGAGATCCTGGCGAGTGAAGAGGTGAGCCGGTGAGTTGGCGCGGGGCGGGGACGGGAGTGGGGACCGGCACAGCCACGGGTACGGGTACCGGGACGGAGACGGGGGCGAGGAGGTCGCTTGATCCGCGGACGTCGGCGCCGTTTCCGATTCTAGCGGCGGGCCTGCTCGGGGACCCGCAGCTTAGAAAGAACGTGCGTCACGCGACCGACGTGATCCAGGCCAAGCGCGCCCGGGTGGTGGGGGAGCTGGCGAACTGGGAGGAGCTGCGGGAGGCGGGACGGCAGATTCGCGAGCACACGATGCGCTTTCTGGACGTGTACCTGGAGCAGTTCGAGGAGAACTGCACGCGGGCGGGCGGGACGGTGCACTGGGCGCGGGATGCGGAGGAGGCGAGACGGATCGCGATTGGGCTGCTGAAGGCGGCGGGGGCGGACGAGGCGATCAAGATCAAGTCTATGACGACGGAGGAGATCCATCTGAACCGGGCGATGGAGGAGAGCGGGATCCGGCCGTATGAGACGGACCTGGCGGAGCTGATTCTGCAGCTGGGGTGCGATCAGCCGTCGCACATCGTGGTCCCGGCGCTGCACAAGAATCGTCAGCAGGTACGCGAGATTTTCGAGCGGGAGATGCACCTGCCGGAGCTTGGGGACACGCCGCAGGACCTGGCGGACGCGGCCCGGAAGTTTTTGCGGGAGAAGTTTCTGCGGGTCAGGACGGGCGTGAGTGGAGCGAATTTTCTGATCGCGGAGACGGGCGGCGTGGTGGTGGTGGAGAGCGAGGGTAACGGCCGCATGTGCCTGACCTTGCCGGAGACGTTGATCACGATCGCCGGCATCGACAAGGTGATACCGCGTTTTGCGGACCTGGACGTTCTGCTGCAGCTGCTGCCGAGGAGCGCGACGGGCGAGCGCATGAATCCGTACAACTCGGTGTGGACGGGCGTCTACCCCGGAGATGGACCGCGGAGCTTTCACGTGATCCTTCTGGACAATGCGCGAACGGAGGTGCTGGCGGATGAGGGGGGGCGGGAGACGCTGCACTGCATTCGTTGCGGGGCGTGCCAGAACGCCTGCCCGGTGTACCGGCAGACGGGCGGACATGCGTATGGGAGTGTGTATGCGGGGCCGATCGGGGCGATCTTAACGCCGCAGATGCAGCACATGGACCATGCCCGGAGTTTGCCGTATGCGTCGAGCCTGTGCGGAGCGTGCTTCGAGGTTTGCCCGGTGAAGATCAATATTCCGGAGATCCTGATTCACCTCAGGCACAGGGTGGTGGAGCGGGAGACCGACGGTATGGAGGCGCTGACGAATGCGGAGGCGATCGCCATGAAAGCGATGGGAGCGATCTTCCGCAGCGAGCGAAGGTTTCGAGCGGCGCAGCGGATGGGGCGCATGGCAGGGAGCGTGCTGGTTCGAAAGGATGGGCGGGGCGAGGGCTGGATCGGGTGGCTCCCCGGGCTGCTTGGGGGATGGACGGCGACGCGCGATCTGCAGGCGATGCCGAAACAGACGTTTCGGGAGTGGTGGGAGACGCGAGAGGCGAAGGGAGGCCGCGGTGGGAGCTGAGGCAGAGGCTCGGGCGGAGGTGCTGGGGCGGATACGAGCGGCAAACCGGGGCGGCGGTTTGGCGTCGGCGGCGGCCATAGGCTGGGCGGGAATCGAGCGCGGGTACCGCGACGGACCGAAGCTGGAACGGGAGGCGATGCTGGAACTCTTGGAGGATCGTCTGCACGACTACGAGGCGCACACGATGCGGTCGACGAGGGAGGAGCTGCGGCGGGCGATTGAGGGACGTCTGAGGGAGCGCGGGATCGTTCGTCTGCTGGTTCCGCAGGGCGTTCCGGAGTGGGTGATGCCCGGGGGAGTTTCCGTGACGAGGGACGAAGGCTTGAGCGCAGCGGAGATCGACGACTTTGATGGTGTGCTGACCGGGGCGACGCTGGCGATTGCAGAGACGGGAACGATCGTTCTGCAGCACGGGGCGGAGCAGGGGAGGCGCGCGACGACGCTGGTTCCGGACTTCCACCTGTGCGTGGTTGCGATAGGGGATGTGGTTGAGAGTGTTCCGGAGGCGATGGAGCGGCTGGGCGCGACGTCAAGGCTGGCGACGACATTTATCTCTGGCCCATCCGCGACGGCGGATATTGAGATGACGCGCATCAAGGGCGTGCATGGGCCGCGATTTCTGGATGTGATCCTGGTGGGGTAGCGGGCCGGCGACGGTTAGCGACGCTGATTGAAGTCGAGGCGGACGACGGTGCGGACCTCGACCGGGGCGCCGTTGAGGAGGTAGGGCCGGTACCTCCAGTTGCGAACGGCGCTGATGGCGGCGGGGCGAAGGTCGCGGTTTCCGCCGAGGACGTTGATGTCTTCGACCTGTCCCGTAGGCGAAACGTTGACATCCATGACGACTATGTTCTGGGCGCCGGTGGAAGCGGGGATGCGGGACCGGTCCGGAGGCGGCGCGGAGACGAGATGCGCCTCCATGACGGCGGCTGGGACGAAGGTTCCGGCGGGGTGGAAGCCGTTAACGGATCCAAGGTTGTCGACTGGGGGCCGGGAAGGCGAGGCGTTCGAGGCGGGCAGGATGGAGTCTGGTGCGCCGGTGCGACGCGCTGCCGAGCCTCTTTGGGGGGTGTTCGACACAGGCCCGGAGGCGGAGGTGCGGGGCGCGGGCGCGGCGGTTATGGGGGCGGAGTTGGGTGTTGCGTCCCCGCTGCGCCCGTAGAGGATCGCTGCGATGACGAGGAGGGCAATGAGGACGAGAGCCGCGCCTATGAGGGCGTAGCGGGGACGGCGAACGACGGGTTGGTCGGTGAGGTGGCCAGGGGCTGGATCGGTGACCAGGTCGGAGGGGTGGGGCTCGGGGACGGTTCCGAAGAAGCCGCGCGGGAGGGACATCGGCCGGAGGTCGTCGGGGTCGGCGTCCGGGTCAAGATCTTCTTCTCGGGTCCGGACTGGGTGCGGGGCTCGGTCCGGCATTTGGTTCGGGAGTTGATTGGGGAGTTCATCAGGAACGAGGTCATGATTCCGCTGCCGGATTCGGTCTCGGATCTGATCCGAGGCTGGACGGGATGGGGCGGGGTCAGTGTCCACGGGGACGGGATCACGGGCGAAGCGGCTGAAGCGCGGGGTCGAGGGGGAGGGCGAATGAAGATTCTGACGGATGGTTGGAGGAGTTGCGGGGGTGCCTGTGCCGGACGGGGCGGCGGACTCCTGCTGATTGCGGCTGGGCCGATCGGGAAGCGGTCGGGCCGGTGCGGAGGGAGCGGCGGGATCGGGCCTGAGACGGAGCGGGCCCGAGGTGAGATCTTCCCCGGCGCGGTTTGGATTTGCACGGACGGGAGCGGAGCGGACTGAATCGGGTGCTGACGGTGCGGTCGACGGCCACGCCTTTGGCGACCGCTGGTTGAGAGGAGGCTCGCCAAGGAGTACGGGAGCGGCGGGCGTGGGAGGGACGGGGTCGATGGAGGGAGTGGGATCTTCCGGTGACGCATCTGACTCGAGCAGCGGTTCCATGCGGCTGATGCGCTGGTCGATGGAGTCAAGGTGAGCGCGCAGTTCGAAGTTGCCGCGCTCGAGACGGGCGAGGACTTCGCCGAGGTCGCCCGGGGGAGCGATCGGCGCGACGGAGCGATCTGGGGTGCCTGGGCGGTCTGTGCCTAAGCGATCTGGGGTGCCTGGGCGGTCTGTGATTTCGCGGTCTGGGATTTGGCGGTCTGGGACGTTTGCGCTTTGCGGGCTGGATCTGCGGTCTGGGGAATCTGGGCGTGGGGTGCCTGGGGCTGGGGTGCCTAGTTCAGGGGCCTGCGGCGGTCGGGTTGAGGCGGGGAGCGGAGACGGTGCGCGGGAGGGAGGGGTGGCCGGCGGTGCGGCGGGGTTTCGAGTGGATTCGGGCTGCGCTGAGCGGCGCTGATCGGGCGGGGGAGGTGTGGGCTGGGAGTTGGGAGCCGACTCTGCTCGCCTGGGGCGGGCCTCGAAGAGCCGAACACTGCGGCCGGCGGCCGGGGTCGCCGGAGCGGGCGGCACTGGGACGGGAGGCGGCGTCTGCGGGGCCCTGGGCTGGGGGCGGGTGAAGCGTTCGATGTTCTCGGGGACCTCTCCCGGGGCCAGGATGGGGGAGGTGTCGGTCGAGGGCCAGCGGCCGACGCTTAGGAGGAAGCTGCCGAGGAGGTTGAGGGGCTCGGTGAGCTCGCGTGTGTGCCGGGGCGCATCGCTGCCGCCGACGGCGACGACGAGCATGTCAAGGACGTCCGGGAGGTTGAAGTTTGCGCGCTGGAGCGAGCGGACGATCTCCATAAGGTCGGAGCGCAGGCCGGTGTCCTGGGAGAGGCGGAACGGGAGATCGAGGAGGTCTTCCCAGTGCCCTGTGTGGTAGGCGTGGAGTCGACAGATGGTGCGGAACTCCTCGATCTTGTCCTCGAACTGGTACGTCGTCTGATCGGATCCGGGCATGGAGGGCAGTGTCTTTCTAAGGGTTGGATGCGGTGGGGCGGTGGGCAGTTTGGCGGGCGGCGGTATTTCGATCAGGTTGCCCGTCGAACGTGACGGGTGGGGAGGGCAGAGTGGCGTGCCTGGCTGATGGTAGGCTGCGGAGGCGGTTTGAAGGGGAGGTCTGGATGCGAGTCGGGCTGATGACGCGGGAGTATCCACCGGCGGTGTATGGCGGGGCGGGCGTGCACGTGGAGTACCTGAGCCGGGAGCTGGCGAAGCGAATTGAGGTCGAGGTGCACTGCTGGGGAGAGCAGGTCGTCGACGAGGGGGGGCTGCAGGTGCGGGGCGAGCTGCCGCCGGTCGAGATCACGGGCGGGTCGGCGGAGAAATTCAAGACGGCGGTGGATGCACTGGCGCTCAACCTGCAGTGGATGAAGGAGCTCGGCAACATCGATGTAGTGCATACGCATACGTGGTATGTGTCGATGGCGGGGTTTCTGGCGAAGAAGCTGTACGGGATTCCGTTTGTGCTGACGACGCACTCGCTGGAGCCGCTGCGGGCGTGGAAGGCGGAGCAGCTGGGGTCGGGATACGCGATGAGCTCGTGGATGGAGCGGACGGCGATCCTGGATGCGGATGCGGTGGTTGCGGTTTCGGAGGGGACGAAGGCGGACATCCTGAGGGCGTACCCGGAGGTGGAGGAACGCAAGATTCACGTGATCTATAACGGGATCGACCTGGCGGAGTACCAGCGTTCTGAGGGCACCGGGGCGCTTGAGAAGTATGGTGTGGATCAGACGGCGCCCTACGTGCTGTTTGTCGGGCGGATCACGCGGCAGAAGGGGGTGACGCACCTGGTCGAGGCGATCCAGCATCTGCCGGCGGGGATGCAGGTGGTGCTGTGCGCGGGAGCGCCGGATACGCCGGAGATTGCGGCGGAGATGCGGGCCAAGGTGGAGGTGGCGCGAGCGGCGGGCGGGAACGTGGTGTGGATCGAGAAGATGGTGACGAAGCCGGAGGCAATCGAGCTGTACAGCCATGCCCGAGTCTTCTGCTGCCCCTCGGTCTACGAACCGTTCGGGATTATCAATCTGGAGGCGATGGCGTGCAAGGCGCCGGTGGTGGCGAGTGCGACGGGCGGGATCCTGGAGGTGGTGGTGGATGGGGAGACGGGGTACCTGGTGCCGTTTGAGCCGGATGCGGTGACGGGGTTTCCGGTGCGGCCGGAGCAGTTTGCGCGGGATCTGGCGGCGCGGCTGACGGAGCTGATGGCGGATGGGGAGCGGTGCCGCAGGTTTGGGGATGCGGGGCGCGCAAGGGTGGAGGCGATGTTTTCGTGGGGGGCGATCGCGGAGCAGACGGTGGCGCTGTATGAGGGGCTGGTGCGGAGGCGGAAGTAAGCGCGGTCGTGTTCCTGCGGCGGGGTCACGGAGGGCGGATCGATCTGGGGATTCTGTGCTGCGGAGGTCGGTCGAGTGGGCCTGGATACGATCCGCTGAAGATGCGTGAAAGTTTTATTGCCGGAAGGGCGCGGCGGGACTAGACTCCTCGTGCGCTCCCCCCTGCGGGTTAGCGCGAGGCAGGCGAAAGCGTAGCCATCATTGGCTCGGACTCCGTGCAAGCGAGCGCGCGAAGCCGACCGGGTGGTCGAACCTGCGTTGCTTCTGAGATTGATCTTCAACGGGCCAAGTTCCCTTTAGTCGGGCCACATTCCCCTTTATGCGATCGGACACGCCGGGCCTGCCTGTTTCTGTCCGGTTCAGACCCTTGGTTGTCCAAAATTGATAGGAGAGTTCGTCTTGAAAAGCCTGAGTCCTCTTGTGATGTTATTTGCTGCCGGCTTTACGACCGCCGGCGCCCCCGCCCAAACAACTTCCGCTACTCTCGCGAGCAACGCGACTGTGTACGCCTCCGGGCTCGAAGGTCCGCGCGGATTGACGTTTGGGCCTGACGGTACGTTGTATGTGGCCGAGGCGGGGCTTGCGGGGACGACGTCGACGGTCGGAACCTGCCCGCAGGTCATTCCGCCGATCGGACCGTACGTCGGCGGACCGACTGCGCGTATCTCTAAGGTCGACACGGCCCGGAACCGGACGACCTTAGCCTCGGGTCTGCCTTCGGCACGTACGGCCAACGGCGACTACGTTGGGGTGGCGGACGTGGCGTTTCTGAATGGAAGCCTGTATGCGATGCTGGCGGGGGGAGGATGTTCGCATGGGAATTCGACCCAGCCGAACGCGATCATCAAGGTCAACCAGAAGAATGGAAGGTGGACGTACGTCACGGACCTGAGCAGCGCTCTGCTGGACCATCCGGCGAAGTATACGAGCCCGGACGATTATGAGCCGGACGGGTCCTGGTTCGGGATGATCGCCTCCGAAGGGCTGCTCTACGCGGTGGAGCCGAATCACGGGCAGATCTTTTCGATCGCGCCGAGCGGGAGGGTGCGACAGGTGATTGACGTTTCGGCGTCGCAGGGGCACATCGTGCCGACGTCAATCGTGGCGGTGGATGACGTGCTCTACGTGGGCAATCTGGGCCTGTTTCCGATCGATCCGCAGTGGGAGAGGGTGATTACGGTTGCGAAGGACATCTTCATTCCGAACCCGCTGCCGGGGTTTGATGGACCGGAACAGAACTACGCACGGTGGAAGATCGTAAGTTCGAAGGCGGGCTTTACGACGATCGTGGGTATGAAGGTCGGGCCGGATGGTCTGTTGTATGTCCTGGAGCTTTCGGACGCGCCGGGCTTCCCTTCGCCGGGCAAGGGCAAGGTCGTGCGGGTGAAGAGGAACGGCACGATCGAGGAGGTGGTGACCGGGCTGGTGGTGCCGACGGGCATGACCTTCGGGCCGGATGGGGCGCTGTACATTTCGAACTTCGGCGCCGCGCCCGGGGCAGCGGGGCAGATTCTGCGGGTCAGCGTGCAGGGAGCGTTCTAGGCCGAGGCACAGCTGGGGAGGGGGAGCACTGAAGGGTGCTCCCTCTTCGTTTGTGCTGGGTTGCACTTCAGGGCTTGATTGCCGCTGCTGTGTGATTGCGCGAGGGAGAGGTGGCGGGTTGTGGACCGGGGCCGTCGCGGAAGACACGCATGGAGCGGCCGCCGAGGATGACCTCTCCCGAGAATGGCACCTCGCGGAACGGATCGTCGATGTGCTGGGTGTCGATCAGCTGGGTCCAGGGCCTGCTCCGGGGCGGCTCCGGAAGGGTGAACCTGACGCCTTCGTGATAGGCGTTGACGAGGATGAGGAAGCTGTCGTCGGTGACGGGGCGGCCCTCCTCGTCGGTGACGCCCAGGGTGTTTCCGTTGAGCATGAGACCGAGGGTGCGATTCCAGGGCTCGGTCCAGGCCTCTTCGGGGAACTCGTTGCCGTCGGTGTTGTACCAGGCGATGTCGCGGACGATCTGGGGTTCGGCTCCGCGCCTGCTCTTGACGGTACGGTCCTGGAAGAACTTGCGGCGGTGGAGGTTGGGATGGTTGCGGCGGAGCTCGATGAGCCTGGCGGTGAAGTCCATCAGGCGGCGGCGGGGAGGGTCGAGGTTCCAGTCGTACCAGGTGAGCTCGTCATCCTGGCAGTAGCCGTTGTTGTTGCCGCGCTGCGATCGGGCGACCTCGTCTCCGCCACAGAGCATGGGGACGCCCTGCGAGAGGATGAGGGTGGTGAGGAAGTTGCGGGTCTGGCGCTCGCGCATCTCGTTGATCGTGAGATCTTCGGTCGGGCCTTCGGCGCCCATGTTCCAGCTGTCATTGTCATTGGCGCCGTCGGAGTTATCGTCTCCGTTGGCCTCGTTGTGTTTCGTGTCGTAGCTGACGAGGTCACAGAGGGTGAAGCCGTCGTGGGCGGTGATGAAGTTGATGGACGCGTACGGCTTGCGGCCATCGGATTGGTAGAGGTCGGAGGATCCGGTTAGGCGGTACGCGAAATCTGACAGGGTGCCCTCGTCGCCCTTCCAGAAGCGGCGGACGGTGTCGCGGTATTTGCCATTCCACTCCGCCCAGACGACGGGGAAGTTGCCGACCTGGTAGCCGCCGTCGCCGACGTCCCAGGGCTCGGCGATGAGCTTGATGTCGGCGAGGGTGGGATCCTGGTTGATGGTGTCGAAGAAGGAGGAGAGCTTGGAGACGTCGTGGAGCTCGCGGGCAAGGGTGCTGGCGAGATCGAAGCGGAAGCCGTCGACGTGCATCTCGGTAACCCAGTAGCGGAGCGAGTCCATGACCATCTTGAGGACCTGCGGGTGCATAAGGTTGAGGGTATTGCCGGTGCCGGTGTAGTCCATGTAGAAGCGCGGATTGTCGGCGACCTGGCGGTAGTAGGTGGCGTTGTCGACGCCCTTCCACGAGAGCATCGGGCCCATGCCGTTGCCCTCGCAGGTGTGGTTGTAGACGACATCGAGGATGACCTCGATGCCTTGCTTGTGGAGGGCCTTGACCATCTGCTTGAACTCGTCGACCTGGCAGCCGTCGTCCCCGCAGGAGCTGTAGCGGGACATGGGGGCGAAGTAGCCTAAGGTGTTGTAGCCCCAGTAGTCGCGGAGGCCCCGGTCGACGAGGTGGCCTTCGTCGATGAAGTGGTGGACAGGGAGGAGTTCGACGGCCGTGACGCCGAGTTGCTTGAGGTAGTTGATGCTGGCGTCGGAGGCGAGACCGGCATAGGTGCCGCGGAGGTGTTCCGGCACCATGGGATTGCGAATGGAGTAGCCGCGGACGTTGACCTCGTAGATGACGGAATCGGCGAGTGGCGTGTCGGGCAGGCAGTCGTCTTCCCAGTCGAAGTGACGGCCATCGACGACGACCGACTTCGGAACGCCGGCGGCGGAGTCTTCGTCGTTGCGTTCGAGTTCGTCTCCACTGGCGAGGTTGTAGGGAAAGATGGGCGCCTTCCAGTCGACCTCTCCGGTGATGGCCTTGGCGTATGGATCGACGAGGAGCTTGTTCGGGTTGAAGCGATGGCCCTGTTCCGGGGCCCACGGACCATCGACGCGGTAGCCGTAGCGCTGACCGGGTTTGATGTTGCGGATGAGGCCGTGCCAGACAAGGGCGGTGTGCTCGCGCAAGGTGACGCAATCGGTTTCCGTGCCGTGTTCGTCGAAGAAGCATACGGAGACGGAGGTGGCGTTTTCAGAGTAGAGTGCAAAATTGGTTCCCTTGGAGCTCGGTGTGGCTCCGAGCGGGTAGGGTCTTCCGGGCAGCAGGGTGCGGTCCATGCGTCTCACTTTGCGTGGGGGTCTCAGCTTCGCTGGGTGCGGGCTTGAGAGTACGATGCGATTGAAGGTAAGTACGCTGCTCGGCGAGCGTGGTGGATGTGATCCCGTTCAAAATACAGAGGTTCTATTTCCGGGATGGCGGATTGAGTGAGACAGGGCGGAGGGCGGGCGGGGCACTGCTGGTGGTGCTGGCATCCGCGGCGGTGCTGCTGTTTACAACGTGGAGAGAGCACCGAGGGCAGGCGGCCGGGGTGACCGCGGAGGAGAGTCGGAGGCCGATGGCGGATCTGGCGCTGATGGATGTGAACGGCGGAACGTGGCGGCTGCGGGACCACCGGGGCGAGGTGGTGGCGGTGAACCTGTGGGCGACGTGGTGCGGTCCCTGCCGGGAGGAGACGCCGGCCATAGTGCGGGTGGTGCGCGACCTGGGGCCGAAGGGGTTTGTGGTGATAGGGGTATCGCTCGACGAGGGAGATCGCGAGGCAAAGGTGCGTGCATTTTCGGAGCGCTACGGAGTGAACTATCCCATGGGGTTTCCGGATGCTATGTCGCAGATGAGCGCGGGGCTGGAGGGGATACCGACGACGCTGTTGGTCGATCGCAAGGGACGGGTCGCGAAGGTATATGTGGGAGAGATGAGAGAGAGCGTCTTGCGCACGGATGCGGGAACCTTGCTCGAGGAACGGTGATCGAGCCAGTGTGCTGAGAGGGACAACGGGTGTCAGGTTGCGAACAGCGATGGATTACCAAAGAATTGTTCACGGAGTGGAGCTATTTCGTTCCTCCAGCCACCGTTACTCCGCTCGGAGTGCTCCAACGTCCAGGTACGTTCCAGGGAGGATGAGACCATCTCGACATCGGTGATGCGGACGCACGGGGACAGGGCGGTTGCGGCTCATACGATGAAGCGCGAGTTGACGCTGACGGCCCGGCTGGGGGGACCTCTGGCGCTGGGTGAGTTGGGGTGGATGTCAACGTATATCGTTGACGCGATCATGGTGGGACGGATGCCGCACTCGGCACTGTCGATCTCGGCCTCGTCGTTGGGGAACACGATCTACTATGCGATTGCCTTTGGCCTGATCGGTCTGATGACCGGGGTGGAGACGCTGGTGGCGCAGTCGTACGGACGGGGCGACCACGCGGATTGCACGCGAACGCTGGCGCAGTCGATGTGGTTTGTGATCCTGGGGACGCCGGTGGTGATGCTGTCGACGATCGGCTGCATTCCGCTGCTGGCGCGCTTCGGGACGTCGCCGGAGATCGTCGCGGAGACGAGCCGGTATCTCCACGCGCTGATCTGGTCGACTGCCCCACTGCTGCTCTACATGGCCTTCCGGCGGTATCTGCAATCGATCGATCGCGTGACCCTGATTATGGTTTCGCTGGTGACAGCGAACGTCGTGAACCTGGTTGGCGACTGGGCGCTGCTGTATGGGCACCTAGGATTTCGGGCGATGGGGATCGCGGGCTCCGGATGGGCGACGTGCGTGGTCAGGCTATACATGGTTGCGCTGTTGACGGTGGGGATCTGGCGGGGGTTCAGGGTTTCCGGAGAGCCTCGAGATTCCCTCGATTCGAAGGCCAATAGATCGGGGCTTTCGCTGCGAATGCTTTGGCCGGATTTTGGACGGCTGGGAACATTGGCACGTATCGGGTGGCCGAACGCGCTTGAACTCCTGGCGGACCTGGGCGTCTCGACGTACATGTCGGTCCTGTGTGCGCGGCTGGGAGAGACGATGCTGGCGGCGCACCAGGTGGTGCTGGACCTGGACGCGTTTGTGTACATGGTGCCGGCGGGCCTGGCCTACGCGACGGTGGTGCGCGTGGGTCAGAGCGCAGGCCGCGGGAGCCTCCCGCAGGTGCGAAGGTCGGCAACGGCGAGCCTTGTCCTCGGCATGGGATTTATCACGCTGGCGGCGCTGGCATTCGCCGGTCTGCCGCATCTTTGGGCGTCCATCTATACGAATGATCAGGCCGTGATTGCGACGGCGGCGCCGATTTTTTTTATCTGCGGATTTTTGCAGATCGGGGATGCTGCCAACGTGATCCTGTCGTATGCGCTGATAGGGCTTGGGGACACGCGAACGCCCATGCTGGTCAACGTGGGATGGTACTGGGCGATCGGCATGCCGCTCTCCTACTGGCTGGCGTTCGAGGGCGGGTTTGCCCTGCGCGGACTCTGGTTCGGGCGGGCGTTTGCGGCCATCGGATCGGCGCTGACGCTGGTGGTGCTATGGCATCTGCGCCTGCGGCGGGCGGAGATGAGCGATCGGCCGGATGCGGGGGTGGTGTTCTCGCCGATGCATGCAAAATGACCAGCCCTTGTGCCGGATTATTTGTGAAGCATGGTGGGCGCTGGAGTGGGGTGGGGCTGAATCAGAGCTTCTGGCGTGAGGTGCATTTGTCGAGGATGGCCGCATGGAGGCGATCCTGGAACTCGGTCGAGAGCTCGTACAGTTCGTTATCGCGGTAGACCTCGATGGTCTGCCTGGTGGTGTCGAGGACGACCTCGCAATGGTGGCACGAGGCGGAGTGGGCACGCACTTCATCGAGCAGCTCGGGGCTGATCTGTCCGTCGAAGTAGTCCGTCAGTTTGCTGAGGAAATCGGTGCACGTCATACTGTCTGGCCTTCCTCTTTATGCTGACGAAAGTACCGGCTCAGGCGTTCCCGGAGTTGCAGGCGCGCGCGCAGGAGCCGGGACTTCACGGCGGGCACACTGAGACCTAGAGCGTCGGCGGTCTCCTCGGTCGAGAGGTTTTCGATGTCGCGGAGGGTGAAGACGGAACGGAAGCCCGGGGGGAGACCCTGGATGGTCTTGCGCAGGATCTCGCCGAGCTCGGACTGGCCAAAGATCTGCTCCGGGTTGGGGCGCCACTCCGCGAAGTCCCGCGGGATGGAGCCGTCCTCGGTCTGGACATCCTGATCCATCGACACCGTTTTGCTCGTCTTTCTTTTGCGCAGGCGCATGAGGCTCTCGTTCACAGCGATCCGGATAAGCCAGGTCGAGAACTTGGAGTTGCCTTGAAACTGGTCGAGCTTTTCGTACGCTTTCAAGAACGCGTCCTGCGTAATGTCTTCGGCGTCTTCGCGGTTCTGCGTGATGTGCTGAGCGACGCGAAAGACTTGACGCTCGTACTGCCGAACGAGTTGCCCGAAGGCGACGCTGTCACCGTCCCGGGCACGGGCGACGAGCGCAACGTCGGGGTGAATCTCTTCCGATACTGGGGATTGGATGGTGGACATGGTTGAAACGGTGCGGAGACTAGAGCGCGAGTTCAGTAGGTGGCCGATGTCTGCTGCGCCGATGTGCTGCATTGTGGCGGCACGGTTCATAGTACCCCGTCGCCTCGCTGGAGGAAAGACCGGGGAGGTTGACCGATGCTGCCGCCCACAGTCCAAAAGGGGAGAAGGCAGACGATCTCACCCCATCTGTTCGGACGTGCTGAGAGAGGTTCCGTATGCGGACGTTGGAACGAGGGTGGGCGGGCTCAGCATATTCTCTCTCCATGAGCGTATTTTCCGGAACGAAGCTGGGGGCTGCAGCCAGGGCTGTGATTTCAGTAACGCTCATGGCGGTGTCCCTGTGGCTGACGTGTGCGGATGCGGCATGGGCGGAGCCGGCAGGGGGGATGGTCCGCGCGGCTGCGCATGAGGGGTCGAAGGCGAAGAAGAGTTCGAAGGCGGCCAAGAGATCGAAGGTTGCGGCAACGCCTCTGCGGCACGCGGGCAAGGGACGAGCCACACAGGTGCGAGGTGCGAAGGGCAAGCCAGCCCGGAAAAAAAAGGCGCTGGCGGCGGACAGTCTCAAGGCGCAGAAGAACCTGAAGATCCGAAGGGCTTTCGTCAGCTCGGAACAGCTTCGGCCGATGGCGCAGCAGCTGGCGGCGACGAGGTCCGCGGAGGCGTACCGGGGGGTGGAGGCGTACGCGCGGGAGCACACGGGGGAGGCTGCGGCGGCGGCTTACCTTGCGCTTGGACATGCGGCGGCGATGGACCGCCGGTACGCGGATGCGATCAACGACTTCCGGCTTGCGAACAGCAACGGCGAGGTGCTGGACGACTACGCGGACTTTCTAAGCGCGCAGGCGGCGTCTCGATCGGATCGGGGGGCGGAGGCGTACGCTCTGCTCGACCACTTCCAGGAGCGATACCCGGACAGCATCTTCCTGCAGAACGCGCCTCTGCTGCTGGCGAACCTCCACCTGCAGCAGAATGACGGAGCGGGTGCGATTCAAGCACTGCTGCCGCTGAGGGGCGAACCGGTGGCGACGCATGCGGACTTCCGGTACACCTTGGCGAAGGCCTACCAGGCGACGGGTGATACGACGTCGGCGGCGGTGCTCTACCGGGAGATCTATACGAAGCAGCCGTTGAGTGTGGAGGCGGCGCAATCGCGGCAGCAGATGCAGGCCATGGCGATAAGCTTTACGCCGGCGGAGCTGAAGATCCACGCCGACCAGATGTTCAACGCCAAGCACTACGGGGAGGCGAGCGAGGAATACCATGCGATCGCGCGCAACTCGGGGGCGCTTTCAGCGGGCGACCGGGACGCGCTGGCGATTTACGCGGCGGTGTGCGATCTGAAGCTGAAGCACCTGAACCGGCGCGAGGTGGAGAAGCTGCCGGAGACGGGAGACGACAGCGCCGCGTTGAAGCTCTACCTGCTGGCTGAACTGGCGCGGAGCGAGAATGACAGCTCTGGCCACGACCGCCTGGTAGTGCAGATGGTGAGCCGGTTTCCAAAGAGCCGGTGGCTGGAAGAGGCGCTCTACTCGGGCGGGAACATGTACCTGCTGAAGCATGATCTGACGCGCGCGTCGGAGCGATACTCGCAGCTTGCGGTCATGTTCCCGACCAGCACCTACGCTCCGAGCGCGCACTGGCGATGGGCATGGATGACCTACCGGATGCGCCGGCTGCCGGAGGCGGCGCGGCTGATGGAGGAGCAGATCCAGAGATACCCGGCGGGGATCGAGGTGCCGGCGGCGCTTTACTGGCGTGCCCGGATCTTTGAAGAGGAGGGGTCGAACCTGCCCGAGGCGTACGGGTACTACCGGGTGCTGACGGAGTCGTACTGCAACTTCTACTACGCGGAGCTGGCGCGGAGGAGGATGCGGGTTCTGGGGCAGCAGCCGACGCTGGAGAAGACGGCGGTGCTGGCCGCGGTTCGGAGGCCGAGTACGCCGGTGCTGGAGGAGCAGCTGCCGGACGACGATCCTCACCTGACCAAGGCGCGGCTGCTGGCGAATGCGGCGCTGAACGAATATATCGGGCCGGAGATCTCGGCCAGTTCGACCGCATCCACCTGGGGCGATCTGGGCCAGGCGGAGATTTATGCGTCCTATGGCGAGTTTTCGCGGGCGCTGCAGTCGATCAAGCGCAGCGGGATTACCTTCTTCACGCAGCCGGTCAGCCAGGTTCCGGAGGCGTACTGGCACCTGCTGTTTCCGCAGCCCTACTGGGCGGACGTGTTGGCGGAGTCGCAGAGGAACGGGCTCGACCCGTACCTGGTGGCGTCGCTGATCCGGCAGGAGTCGGAGTTCAACCCGAATGCGGTCAGCCACGCGAACGCGTACGGCTTGATGCAGCTGCTGCCATCGGTGGGGAAGACGATGGCAAAGCAGCAGGGGCTGAAGCCGTTTGACGCGGGCAAGCTGCTGGATCCGCGCGTGAACCTTCAACTCGGAACCGCGAACCTGCGCCAGGTGTTGAACCGGTACGGGGGCCAGGTGGAGTATGCGCTGGCTGCCTACAACGCGGGCGACACGCCGGTGCGGCAATGGATTGCGAGCGGGGAGTACAGGGACATCGCGGAGTTTGTGGAGTCGATTCCGTACACCGAGACGCGCGAGTATGTGCAGGCGATCCTGCGCAACCGCGAGCTGTACCGCACGTTGTATCCGGCGCAGACGGTGTCGTCGAGGTAGGGCGTCGAACCTGCGTACGTATGGCGTGCAGTCGCTGGCGAGTGGGAGCGCGGTAGCATGACTGCACAGGCGGAGAGGCCCGGATGGTGAAATCGGCAGACACAGCGGACTTAAAATCCGCAGACCCGAAATGGTCGTGGGGGTTCAAGTCCCCCTCCGGGCACCAACGATCACAGTAAGTATGGTGTTTAGACCGAAGCGCAGGTTCGGTTAACCAGAGCCTCTGCGGGCGGTTTGCCTGTCGACGGGCAAGGTCGCGCCGCACTCCCCTTCAGACGGAGGAGTTAACGGAGGGGAGGCGTCTTTCGGCGCCTCCCCTGAGCCATCGACGTTTCACGAGGCGCGATGGACGTTGTCTCACGGGTGTCAGTGGTGGCCACCGCCTTCCTCATTGTCCCTGTCACGGTCCCCGTCGCGGTCGCGGTTCCGGTTAGCTTGCGGCTCGGTGAGGCGCATGACGACACCGGTTGTGCCGAGCACGGTTCCTGTCTTGCTGCCGAGCAGGTAGAGTTCGTTATCGCGCCCCTGGGCGAAGCCAAGCACGGCCAGGCCAAGGGTGGACCTACCCTCGACAGCAAGCTCCTGGATGTCGCGGCCCGGTCCGCCGAGGACGAACAGGTGGCCGGTGCCGGGGGCGCCCGCGCCGGAGTAGTCGCCGAAGACGTACCGCCCGCGGAGAGCCTCGATCTCATCGCCGCGGTAGACGTAGCCGCCGATGATGGCCTCTCGCGAGGGTGTCTTCGAGTGAAGCGGAGCGGCCTCTGCGTCACCATGGTCGTATTCCGCGATGGGGTCGATCAGGCCCGCAGGCGCGCCTGGACTGTTTTGCCAGACGTACCCCGTGCCAGCGCGGCCGGGAAGGAGGCCATCGAAGAGGAAGGTGCCCTCCTTGATGGGCCAGCCGTAGTTCATGCCCTTGCGAACGACATCGACTTCTTCGATGTCGTTCTGTCCCACATCGCCCACATACAGGCGACCGGTGAGAGCGTCGAAGGACATCCGCCACGGATTGCGGAAGCCGTAGGCCCAGATCTCGTGGGGGCCGGGCAGGGGATTGGTGCGATCGGCAAAGGGGTTGTCCGCCGGTATGCCGTACTGTCCGTTGACGGAGTTGCCGCCGCGCGGATTAATGCGCAGGATCTTTCCGAGCACGTTGCCGTTGACTAGCGTCTGCGCGTTTCCCGCAGGAGCGTGTCCGACGCCGACATCATTCGATCCCCCGCCATCGCCGAGCGAGAGGTAGAGCATGTGGTCGGGACCGAAGGCGAGCACACCTCCGTTGTGGTTGAACTGCGGCTTGTCGATGCGGAGGACCTCCCTTGCGCTGCCCGGGTCGACGATTACGGAATCTTCGTCGATCTCCTTGACGTGCCATTCCAGAAGCACGTTCTGGCAGTTTGCGACCGCTCCCTGCGGCAGGGTGCTGAAGGTTGCGGCGCCGTGAACGGGCTCTGAGGCGTAGGTGTAGAAGAGGCCATTCTGGCGGAAGTTGGGATGGAAGGCGATGCCGAGCAGGCCGCGCTCGTCATACTTCGCCGGTCCAAGCCCGAGTGTGATCAGTCTGCCTCGCATGTCGAGGAAGAGTTTTGGTCCTTGCGGATTTCGCCGATGCGATACGTCGACGACCCACACCGTGCCTACCTGATCCGCCACGTAAAGGTGGTTCGGATCTCCGGGAGCGACGGCTCCCGCGGTGGGTTGCACTAGTCCTGACATCACGGTTTCGAGGCCGATGGTTATGCCGCTGGCCGGGATGGTGGCCGGGATCGGATCGATGAGCGGGGTGTGGGCCTGGGCGAGAAGCACGCCCGGGACGCAGACCGATGTCACCAGAACCGCGGCTGCTGCCAACCTGACGGCCCCCGCACTTTCACGTAGGAGTCCTCTGACGCCTTTCATATGCTGCTCCTTAGTCTGGCGGAGCTAGCCCGAGTTGGCGGCGAGGACTGCTTGCGCCTCGTTGCCGCTAACCGATCTGCCCCATCCGTCGACGCACCCAAGCTATGCCTGCCAGCCGGGGTAGATGTCACGATCTCGTCATCGCTTTGTCTTTCCCTATGCCGGTCTTTCCTATGCCGTCCAGAGGGGACGGTGGAGGCATTGGCTCGCCGGGCATGGAAAGCGGGGCTGGAATCTGGAGCCAGAGCCCGGTCTATGATGTTGGAACGAACGGGTGTCGCGGAAGGCGCTCTTCGCCTTGAGGTTGGGAGACGTATGCAAGCGTGGCTGGCCAGAGTTGTCGTGGTTTTGTGTCTCATGCCGGGAGTGGTGGGTCTAGCGCCGGCAGTGGCGCTGGAGAACGGTGTCGCGCGTACGCCGCCGATGGGTTGGAACAGCTGGAATAAGTTCGCGTGTGCCGGTATCAACGAGAAGGTTGTGCGCGAGACCGCCGACCAGATGGCCAGCAATGGGATGAAGGAGGCGGGCTACCAGTATGTGGTGATCGACGACTGCTGGCAGGTGGGCCGGGACAAGATTGGAAACATCGTTGCCGATCCGGACAAGTTTCCGGCGGGGATGAAGGCGACGGCTGATTACGTGCATGGGAAGGGTTTGAAGTTCGGCATCTACACGGATGCCGGGACGATGACCTGCGCGAAGAGGCCCGGAAGCATCGGGCACGAGTACCAGGATGCGCAGCAGTACGCCAACTGGGGCGTTGACTACCTGAAGGAGGACTGGTGCAACACGCTGCCCGGGCAGAGCAGCGAGGCCTCGTACACGCTGATGCGCGATGCCCTGGCAGCGACGGGACGGCCGATCGTCTTCAGCCTGTGCGAGTGGGGATCGACGAAGCCGTGGATATGGGCGGGGCCGGTGGGAAACCTGTGGCGATCGACGGGGGACATTCTGGACTGCTGGAGCTGCAAAAAGGACTGGGGCGGCGAAGGTGTGTCGCAGATTCTGGATCACATGAACGGTCTCGAAGGATTCGCGGGTCCCGGCCATTGGAATGATCCGGACATGCTGGAGGTTGGCAACGGGGGCATGACGAAGGTTGAATATCGCACGCACTTCAGCATGTGGGCGATGTTTTCGGCGCCGCTGCTGGCGGGAAACGATGTGAGTCACATGTCTGCCGACACGCGCGAGATCCTGCTGAACAGGGAGGTCATCGCGGTCGACCAGGACAGCCTGGGGATGCAGGGCCGGAGGGTACGGAAGACGGGGGACAGCGAGGTCTGGTCGAAGCAGCTGGCGAACGGCGGACGTGCGGTGGCGCTGGTGAATCGCGGAGCGGCAGCGGCGAAGATCACGGCCATGTGGGAGGATGTGGGATATCCATCGACGCTGGCGGCGGCGGTCCGCGATCTTTGGGCCGCGAAGGATGAGGGGCGTCGCACGGCGAGCTACTCGGCCGAGGTGCCGAGCCACGGCGTGATCCTGGTGACCGTGCTGCCCTGACCGACGGTCGGGTTCAGGGCCGGTCGGTTCGGCGTTGGGATGATTTCAAGGTTGTTCAAAAACGAAGCTGGTGATCGAAAGGCTCGACGCAGCTTGGATAACGGGGCTCATGGATCGCAGACGTTTCCTCGGTTTTGCCGCGACAGGATTGATGGGTGGCCTCCGTGAGAGTGCCATGGGTGCGCGCCCGCGGGTCCGGCGCGACGAGAAGGTGATCCAGGTCAAGGTTCACGATGAAGCAGTGCTGGGTGTGATTCCTCGGGACTTCATTGGTCTGGGTTACGAGATTTCGTCGGTCGCCAGGCCAAACCTCCTCAGCGCCACGAATCAGGTCTACGTACAGATGGTGAAGACCCTGGGGGCCGCGGGTGTGATCCGGGTCGGGGGTAACACGGCGGACTACTCCACCTATCGCGAAGGTGGGCCGGCGGTGTCGGCACCGAAGTCGACCGTCGTCGACAGGGAGTCGCTGCGGCAGCTGGGGACGTTTCTGGAGGCGACGGGATGGACGCTGATCTGGGGTCTGAACCTGGGCCAAGGCACCGAAAGGGAGGCGATCGAAGAGGCGCAAGCGGTAAGTGAGGCCGCGAAGCAGAGGCTTCTCGCGCTTGAGATCGGGAACGAGGTGGACCTGTTTCCTCACGAGGGGCACAGGCAGGCGAGTTATGACTTCGGGAGTTATCTCCAGGAGTACAGGCGGTTCAAGAAGCTTATTCGCGAGAAGCTGCCGCATGCGATGTTCGCGGGGCCAGATGTTGCAGGCGAGACCGACTGGGTAAGGCAGTTTGCCGACGCGGAGGCGGGAGATCTGAAGCTGCTGACGCATCACTATTACCGGGGCGGGCAGAGTCCGGCGAGCTCCCTCGAGATGCTGTTCCAGCCTGATCCGAAGCTGGCGCCGATCCTGAGTGCTCTGCGGGCAACGTCAAGCGGATGCAAGGTGCCGTACCGGATCTGTGAGACCAACTCGTTCTCCGGTGGCGGCCGGCCTGGTGTGAGTGGAACGTTTGGCGCGGCGCTGTGGGTGCTCGACTACATGTTTACGCTTGCCTCGTACGATGCGGCCGGAGTGAATATCGAGACGGGCGTGAATCAGCGCGGCTTTGTGAGTTCCTACTCGCCGATTGGCGACGACGAACATGGAACGTACCGGGCGATGCCGGAGTTCTATGGGATGCTGGCTTTTTCGCAGGCGAGCGATGGTCGCAGGGTGGCGGTCGAGGCGGAACGCGGAGGGTACAACGTGAGCTCGTACGCGGTCCGCAAGGGGCGGGAGGTGGTGGTGACGCTGATCAATAAGGACCAGGCGCGGCGGGTTTCGATCGAGGTCGCGTGCGGCGGTCCGATCGGAAGGGCGACCGCGATGAGACTCGTGGGACCAAGCCTGACGAGCGCGACGGGCGTCACCCTGGGAGGGGCTTCCGTGACAGCCGATGGCCAGTGGAGGCCGGGGCCGCCGGAGGTGTTACGCAGGGACGCAGCTGGTGTGCACATCGCGCTTCCAGAAGGCAGCGCCGCTCTGGTTACGCTCGAAGTGTGAGTGCGCCCGAGACGGACCCGAGCCGCTAGAAGCGGGCGACACGGATGCGAACAACGGAGTGCTGGTGCTTGAAGTTGAGGCCGCGATCGGTCTGATCGCCGTTCCAGATGCGGACGAAGTGCCAGGTATCCCCGGTGTAGTAGCCCTCTTCGGCCCGCAGGATCTGCGACCGTATCCCGGGGAGCGAACCTGGCCGGTGGAAGGCGACGCTTGCGTTGATGCCGGTGACGAGGAACTCTCCGGGACCAAGCTGTGCGACCAGGGCACGGCCGTCGTGATCGGGCGTGCCGGCGGGTCTTCGGCCGTCGTGCTGCGGGAAGCCGAAGCTCACGGTTGCCTTCCACTCCCCGAAGTCGACCTCCTGCTGCGCGCGTCCGGGCTCCTCGACCGCGGTCTTGAGCTTGCCCTCGAAGTTCAGGCGGGCGATCTCACCGGCCATGGGGGCGAGCAGGGCGTAGTTCTCGGTGTGCGCCTTCGGTCCCTCGGCATCGCCGAAGGTCCACGCCGTGTAGTCGACGCCGAAGGGCGAGAATCCGATCGCACCCAGGCCGAGGGCGGAGAAGAGGTACTTGGCGTAGCTGTCGCCGTTGCCAGTTTCAGGGATCCAGAGCGCGTTATCGGGGCGCGCGTAGGTGCGAAGGATGCCGTTGTAGAACTCGGAGTCGTCGCTGTAGATATCAGGGCCGATAAGATCGACCGCGGGCGCCATGGCCTTCCAGAGATCGAGTCGATCCTGCACCGGGCCACCGCTGGGGTAGCCGATGCCGGGGTTAGGTACCTGGCGCTCTGGAAGCTCGGCTGCCGGGTACGCGAGCCAGACGTTGCAGTACATCGGGATCGGGAACTCCGCCTTTCCAGCGGCGACGATGCTGTTGATATATCGGGACTGGAAGTAGGCCTGGAAGACCTCGTCCGCGTCGCGGCGGAAGACCTCACGCCATGTGCCCCTGGGCTTGTGGAGCGCTTTGAGGAGATCGGCCGGAACCTGCCCGGCGAACTGCTTCTCGGAGGCGGGGGAGAAGTCGCGCGGCGTGCCGATGCCGCCTGACTCGTTTTCGACCTGAATCATGAGGGTGGTGTGATCGGTCGAGTCGGTCTCCTTCAGATGCTGCATGAGGGCGGTGAATGCCCGCTGGTCGGCATCGAGATTGGAAGGGGCGTTCGCGGAGAGAACATCGATCGGCTCGCCGGCGGCGTTGATCATTCTCGGATACTTCGCGGGATCGGTCTTGATCCACTCCGGGACGTAGTGCATGTTGCCGTTTTTCCAGGTTCCGAACCACAGCAGGATGAGGTGCATGTGGTGCTCGCGCGCCTGTTGCAGGAGGATGTCGACGGTGGAGAAGTCGAAGACGCCGGGCCGCGCCTCCATCTGCTCCCAGTAGATGGGCGCCTCGATGGTGTTGGCGTGCATGGCTTCGAGTGCCGGCCAGACCTTCGGAAGGGTCTCGGGCCAAGAGCTCGAATTATTGATCTGTGCGCCGAGGACGAAGAATGGCTTGCCTTCGACCAGGAGGGCGTGACGGCCGTCTTTCTGGACGAGGGTGGGAGCATCAGCGGCGCGCGCCGCGGGTTCCGAAGCCAGGCCGAACGTGAGGAGAAGGGCCGCGTAGAGGAATTGAGCGCGCATCTGATTGGCTCCGAGAGATGTGGGTTGATAGGACCGAAGCGGAGAAACGCCTTCGTGACGAAGCGTGTCGTTGTTGCAGAGACGTGGAGGCGAGAAGCTCTTACCGAGCACAAGCATACGCGACGTTCTGACGGGCTTCTCTGCTCTGCGAAGCACCTCGCCGCTACCCGAGCTCGGGAGCCTCGACGATGTCGAGCAGAGCCTCGCTGACACGTCTGATCTGCTCTTCCGAGATGGAGTTGAAGAAGGGAAGAGCGACCGTCCGCTGGCTGGCGGACTCGGTAACAGGCAGGGCGAAGCGCGGAGTGAGATGGGCGTATGCGGGCTGGGTGTGGATGGGCGCGAAGTAGCGTCCGCAGTGGATGCCTCGGCGCCGCATCGCGGTGACGACCTGATCGCGCGGAGGCTGCTGGAGAGAGGCTGCGAGGCGGACGACGTAGACGAACCAGCTGATTCGGCAGCCCTCCACGGGGATTGCGGGGAGAAGGAGGTTGGGGCTGCCCCCCAGCAACTCGCGGTACAGCCGGGCGACCTCTGCCCTGCGCGCCAGGATCGATTCAAGTCGATGCATCTGGGCGCAGCCGAGGGCGGAGTTTATGTCGGAGAGGCGGTAGTTGTAGCCAAGGATGGAGTGCTGGTGCCAGTCGTCTGAATCGTACCGGCCCTGATTGCGAAGGGCCTTGATCTCGCGTGCGAGGCTGTCATGCGGGGTGAGGACGATGCCGCCCTCGCCGGTGGTGATCTGCTTGTTGGGGTAGAAGGCGAAGACTGCGGCGTCTCCGAAGGATCCGACCCGCCGGCCCCGGTACTCGGCTCCGATGGCCTCGCATGCGTCCTCGATCACGAGCAGATGGTGTCTGCGAGCTATTTCCAGAATCGGGTCCAAGTCCGCGGGCGAGCCGAAGGTATGCACGACCATGATGGCGCGGGTGTGTGCCGTGATGGCCCGCTCGATCGCGGCTGGATCCATATTGAGGGTTGCCGGATCGATGTCGACGAAGATGGGGTCTGCGCCCACGTAGCGAACCGCGTTGGCGGCGGCGATGAAGGTGAAGGACGGAACGATGACTTGGTCGTTCGCGCCGACGCCCAAGGCGCACAGGCACAGGTGAAGCCCGGCGGTTCCGGAGCTGACGGCGAGTGCGTGCGGAACGCCGATATACTCGCCTACGAGAGCTTCGAATTCCCGCATCTTTGGGCCGAGGCTGAGACGCGAGCTGCGCAGAACAGAGACGACCGCTTCGATCTCGAGGTCGGTGATGTCCGGCTGCGAGAGGGGGATATCGGTCATGGAGTGGGGCCGGAGCTTCGCTTAATTAGGAGCGCGTCGCGGGAGGGAAGGTTGGTGAGGACCTCGAGGATGCGCTCGGCGGCGTGGCCGTCACCGTAGGGATTCGTCATGCCTGCGAGCGATTGTCGGAAGGGGGGGGCCTGGGCTTCGGCGACCCGATCGAGGATCGAGGACGCAACAGGTTCCGCATCGAGAACGTTGGCGGGGCGCTCTCGGCCCTGCTGCCGCATGCCGACGTTAACGGTGGGCAGGGCGAAGGAGCCGGTCTCCATGATGCCGCTGCTGGAGTTTCCGATCATCAGATGGACGTGCTTCAGAAGGCTCCAGTACTGCACGGCGGGAAGGTTGATGAAGACCCTTCCGCTGCCGCGCTTTCGCAGGAAGGTCTGCGTGCGGGCGATCAGAGCGCGGCTGCCCGCGTCGGCGTTTGGGTAGCAGAACAACATCAACCCGGGGAGTGCATCGAGAGCCTCAAAGAGCGCGTCCGCCTCGGCTACAGTGTTGGCGAGCAGGGTCACGGGGTGATACGCGACGAGGGTGGTCGGTGTGGTGAGGTCAAGGCCTAGTTGTTGCTCGATCTGCGACCGCGTGAACAGAGCGCTTCTTCGGAGATGATCGAGCGACGGCGCCCCTGCGCGATGCACTCTCCACGGAGCCTCACCCATCTGAAGGACGCGTGTGCGGGCGTCTTCGGTCGACGTGAAATGGATGTGACTTAGCTTGGTGAGGGCGTTTCGAACCGCGTCGTCGATCGCACCCTCGCTGCGTTCGCCGCCTTCGATGTGCGCGATGGGAATACGGAGCGCGAGCGCGACGGCTGCGGGAGCGAGCATCTCGTAGCGGTCGGCGATGAGCAGCAGAAGGTCGGGCCTGATCGCGCCAAGGGTGTCGGCGAGCGAGAGGACGGCGACGCCGATGCTCTTGGCCATGCCGACGTCTGTATCGGAGCTGAGCAGACACTCGATGCGAGCGGCGATGGGAAGGCCATCCGCTTCGATCTCACGCACAGTATTGCCGAACTCGGGTGAGAGATGGGAGGCGAGCACGATCAGTTTGAGGTCGATTTCTGGATGCGCTGCCATGTCCCTGAGTGGCCAGTAGAGATGGCTGTAGTCCGCGCGCGAAGAGGTGACGACGGCGATTGTCTGCCTCATGTGGCCTGCACTTTTGGCTGAGCTCCAGCCTGATGCTGGAGCAGGGGGCCGGGGTGGTACTCCGGGAGGGCGAGCTGCAAGGTTTCGAGCAGATGGCCGAGATTCCGATCCGCAAGCGCTGACTGCAGCTGATGGAGGACGTGAGTCAGATCCGCTTGCGGCAAGCCCGGGGTGTGAACGCGGTACAGACCTTCGACTGGAGCAGATGCGATCGATTCCCGGGTCGAGACCATCTGTTCCGTGAGCTTATCTCCCGGGCGGAGGCCGGTGAAGGTGATAGGAATCGGGGTTGAACGGCTCGACCCATTGATAAGGAAGCGGGCCAGGTCCTGAATGCGATGCGGAGGTCCGAGATCAGGGACGAAGAGAGCGGACGCGGTGTCGGGTGAGGTTATCAGGGTAGAGAGGAGATGGTGGACGGCAGAGTCGACCGAGAGGAAGTAGCGGGTGGCCTCGGGATGCGTGACCGTGACGGGCCCACCGCGTTCGATCTGATCGAGAAAGAGCGGAACCACGCTTCCCGTAGATCCGAGGACGTTGCCGAGTCGAAGCGCCTTCCATCGCGTCGGACCGCCACCCTCTGCAAGGAGAAGGAGCTCGGCGAGGCGCTTGGTTGCGCCCATGATGCTCGCCGGATCAACCGCCTTGTCGGTCGAGAGAAGCAGGCACTGCTCGGCGTTCGAGGCTGAGGCTGCCTGCGCGACCAGGCCGGTGCCGATCACGTTTGTCGAGACACAGGTGAAGGGGTTGAACTCCATGAGCGGGACGTGCTTGCATGCCGCTGCGTGGAAGACGATCTGTGGCCGATATTGCTCGAAGACCCCGTTGAGGAAGACAGGGTCGGAGACACTGCCGACTACGAGGTGGAGATGGCCGGAGATGCCTCGGGAGGCGAGATCGCAACCGAGTTGATGGAGACCTGACTCGCTGTGATCGAGCAGGATAAGGTCACTCTTCTTCAGTGGAGCCAGCGGCCTCGCGAGTGCGGACCCGATGTAACCACCGGCACCGGTAATCAGGATTCGCTTGCCGGCTACGATCTCCTGAACACGGTCGAGATCGACTGCACGCTCTGAGAGAGGGAGGAAGCGGCTCCAGTCCTGGTCGTCGTAATTGGGTGAGAACTTCAAACGGAGCGCGCCGCTCCCGCGATGCTGCTTCGACGCTGAACTTTGGAGGTGCTCATTGCGCGACACGTGTTCTCTCGCTGCATTCTACAAAGCGTAATCCTGAGCGGCAACTTCGGCACGGCTCGGCGCAGCGAAGTTCGATAGCGTCAACGCGGGCTTCGTATACTGACTCCCATGCGCGACCGGGCTCAACGACGGAGATGGCTCGGCGGTGTGACGCAAGCCGTTGGTGGTGCGCGGGCTGCAAAACGCAGGGTGCGTGCTTGAGCGTTGCTCTCCTTTCGGCGGTGGAACAGCTGCGGCTCCTGCGTGTGGGCGAGATCTCCGCGGTGGAGCTGGCGGAGGAGCATATCCGTCGGATCGAGCGGCTCAATCCGACGTTGAACGCGTTTGTGGACTTCGACGCGGAGAGGGTGCGGGAGCAGGCAAGCGGCGTGCGAGATGGAGATCTCGCGGGGCTTCCGGTCACGATCAAATCGTCGATCGCGACGGCCGGGTATCGATGTGAGATTGGAAGCGTTCTCAATCGCGGGCAGATCGCGGCCGAGGATGCAGTCGCGGTTTCACGCCTGCGGGAGGCGGGCGCGGTGATCCTCGGGACCACGAATTGCCCGGAGTTCCTGATGGCGTACGAGACGGACAATCTGCTGACTGGCCGGACCAACAATCCGTGGGCGCTCGACCGCACTCCGGGGGGGTCGAGCGGGGGAGAGGCGGCGGCGATTGCGGCCGGGCTCTCTGCTGCGGGGCTTGGAAGTGATAGCGGCGGCTCTGTCCGGGAGCCCGCACACTTTTCCGGCATCTGCGCTCTGAAGCCGACTTCGGGGAGGGTCTCGGCGACAGGCCACATGCCGCCGTGCGTGGGGCCGTTCTCCGCTCTTGGAGCGATCGGTCCAATGGCACGGACGATCGCCGATGTCGATCTGCTGTTTCGTGTTCTGGCCGGAGGGCCGAGCGGCGATGCAGCGGGGCCGCCGGTGCCGTATCGCCGTGTCAGCCTCCCTGAGGCGAAGCAGGTGACGATCGGATGGTTTGAGGACGACGGCCTCACTCCCGTGACCCCGGAGACGCGGTCGGCGGTGCGCGACGCGGCGCAGGCTTTGGAGAGGCAGGGGTTCCGTGTTCGGAGGTACCGCCCTGAGTCCCTGGAGGCCGCGAGGACCCTGTGGCGGATCTTCTTCGTGCAGTGTGGGGCGATGTTTTACGCTCCCACCATCGCGGGACGGACGGAGTTGCTGAGCCCCACGTTCAGAAACTTTCTCGAAATTGCCGAGGGTGAGACGCCGCTGACGCCCAATTCTCTTCTGCAGGCCTGGGCGGATATGGACCATGTGCGGGCGAGACTCGTGGCCGAGATGCAGACGTGCCCGGTTCTGCTACTACCGGTCGCGTCCGCACCTGCGTTTCGTCACGGTGAGCGCGAATGGCTGATTGAGGGGCAGACGGTAAAATATTTGGACGCGATGCGCTACACGCAGTGGTTCAACCTGCTGGGATCGCCTGCCGCCGTGGTTCCGGTGGGGAGATCGAACGAGGGCCTGCCCATTGGCGTGCAGGTGGCGGGATTGCCGTGGCAGGACGAACTTGTCCTAGCGGTCGCGCATGTGCTTGACCTGGAGTTTGGCTACCGAGTTCCGCCGGTTTCGTGACGCTGCCGACGCTCAGGCACAAGGTCGGCGAAAGCGTGCCGCGGGCTCAGGGCGTGTCTGGAACAGGCTCGGATGCCGCTGGTCTGTAGCGGAACTGGTAGCGCTGGGTCCGGTCTCCAGATTCGAATCGAGAGTTCCAGTCGAGCTTGTAGTTGAGCGTATCGAGATTGTCGGGGTAGTGCTCGCGATCGGGGTATGGGTAGGCGGTCATCTCGTGGAAGGGAAGCTGCGCGACGGAAAACGGAAGCGCCTCGTAGAAGTCCATGTCTTTGACGAAGCCATCCGCGTAGAAGAAGTAGTCGCGCTTCCAGTGGGCGGGCAGCGTTGGGAGGGCGGCATCGCTGAATTCGGCGTCGATGTCTTCTCCGCTTCCGAAGATGACGTAGCGGTTGTCCTTCGCCTGGAGCAGCGGCGTGACGGCGCCGTAGCTGGTGTAGGTGCCGCGCTGCCAGTGGAACGGACCGGTGGCGCTGATGCTCTGGTACTCGTAGGTGATGTCGCCGGGTGTCTTGCCATCCACCTGCTTCGGATAGCCGCGGAAAGCGAGGTGGGCTGAGGCAAGAGGAAGCTCGACCTGGCGGGCCAGGCTGGAAGCATCGGGACCGTTATCGACGAGCGCCTGATCCCAGTAGATCTGCAGGTTGGTGCGAATGCGGATGCGGCGCGTCCCAGGAGGGAGCTTACCCGTGAGATCGACGGCGATGGTTCGAGGCAGCCCGGCAGGGAAGCCCATGTCGTCGATCACACGCTTCCAGGATCCATCAGGGAGTTGTGCCTCGACGGAGGGAGGTTCGGGCGTGAGTCCGCCCTGCCACGCGGCGTACATGGAGCTGGCGCTGAAGTATTCGATAAAGCCGTGGAGGAAGAGCCGCAGTGGGTTGTTTCCTGACCACGCGCCCAGGTCGAAGGTGAGGGTGTGCGGCGTAGCGAAGCCGGCGTAGCTCAGATTGTCAAAGTTGCGCACGTACTCGTGATCGCGACGGGCCAGCAAGGGGAGCACATTCCGGCCTCGATCATCCCATGCGCCCGCGAGGGTGCGAGTAGAGGAAGAGGCGACGATCGTGCTTCCCGACGCGAAGGGAGCCTCGGTCAGGAAGCGTTCGTCGGGATAGACCTCTGTGCCCTCGGGATGGTCGACAGCGACGAGACGGAGGCGATCGATGTAGTTGATCTCCTCCATGGGCTCGCCGAACCGGAGGCTGAGACGTCCGTTGCGCGAGCGCAGACTGGAGCCGTCCACCTTGACCCATTCGTCCGAGTCGGCGGTATTTCTGGCGACCGGTGAAACCCAGTGACCGATGACGGCCGCGCCGATAACATCGGAGACGAACTCATAGCGTGAGCCATTCCATGCGAAGAGCACGGGACAGGAGCTGCCTCGGCGATCGAGCTCGGTGAGAGCGACGGGCTTGTTCGAGGCGACATCCAGTTCATCCTGGGGAACGCCAGTCGGCCAGAGCATGCGAACGACGTCAACATGTTCAGTCTGACCCAGGCCGGCGAGGATCTCGAGCGCACCCTGACTCTGGTATCCGGAGCTTCCGGCCACCTCGAACTTCTGCCACATGCCTTCGGAGAAGACTTCGACTTTGGTCCCGAGAGCACTTTTGTTATCGGCAAGACCTGTGAGTGCGATTCGGAGGGAGTGGTTCTTGCTCCCGCCGACGTTGCTCAGGAGGAGAGGAGCGTCACCCGCTCGACTGACGATCAGGTCGGCAGCACCTTCGCCGTGCAGATCCGCGGCGATCAGCGATCGTGCGCCGTCGAGCTTGAGCTTCATGAGGCCGAGAGGTTCGCTGACGTCTTTGAAGCCTTCGGAGCCGCAGTTTCGCAGGACCCGCAGATGAACGCCCTTGTCCGTCTCCACGAGGACGGCGAGGTCGATCCAGCCGTCGTTGTCGAAGTCGATCGGCGTCACGCCCCAGGCGGCGCGTGCGTCGGTGATGGGCAGCGGAACACGTTCGAAGCTCTTGCCCTCGACGTTTCGCCACAGGCTGACGCCGGGCGCGCCAGCGTGGGTGACGACGACATCCATCCATCCATCCTTGTTGAAGTCAAGGGTGGATGCTCCGCGCGTCGGCGACATTGTGCCGGGGTAGAGGGCTACCTGTTTGAACGCGCCTTCCCTCTGGTTCTCGTACAACGTCGGCGAGTTTCCGGCTCCCGTGACGAGCAGGTCGACTGCGCGGTCGTTGTTGAGGTCGGAGAGGACTGCCCCGACCGTGTCTGCGCTTCCGCCCAGGCCGGGAGCGGCCGTCCACTCGGTGAAGGTGGAGTTGCCGTTGTTTCGCCAAAGAACGCTTGCGATGCCGCCTGCAGTTGAAGGGCTGCCGGTGACGAAGAGGTCCAGGTCGCCATCATGATCGAAGTCGACGAACGTGAGTCCCGCGGGCCGGTTCAGAGGATGGAGGCCGACCGCCGCGGTGGTGTCTGCGAATTTTCCGTGACCGAGATTGTGGAACAGAACGACTCGATCGGTCAGGGCGACCGCGAGGTCGGGCAGGCCGTCGTTGTCATAGTCTCCGACCGCGCAGGAGACCCCCTTTCCGCTGACGGAGAGGCCGGTTTGCTTCAAGGAGACCTCCGTCAGCGCTCCCTTGACGGCATGGTATGCCCTTAGCGCATTCTCTCCGTCAGCCAGAACGAGCACATCCCTGGCGCCGTTGCCTTCGATGTCGAGGATGCATGCGCCGCTGCCCTGAGATGGGCCGAGACCCGGCCGGGGCCCGGGGTCGCCGGGTGATTGCTGCGCGACGAAAGACACCGGGATCATAGGTCCGACGGACGGTGTGAGCGAGCGCATATCCTGAACGGTGGCGTACCGGCCCTGCTCGCCATAAACCGCGCTGAGCGGCGTGCCGATCTTGGCCTGGGTGATCTCCTGGAAGCGCTTCAGGTGCTGGCGCGCTTGATCGGCCTTTCCGGCTCGCTGCAGAGCTCTTGCGAGTCCGAACTGCGCAGAGGCGTGTAGCGGGCTCAGGCGAACCGCGTTCTCGAACTCCGCGATCGCATGATCGAAGTCTTTGAGGCCGAGATAGATCGTGCCGAGGAAGTAGTGGCTGTCCGCATCCTCCGGCTCAATCTGGACAGCGTGCTGAAAGTCGCCAAGCGCTTGCTGCTGGCCGCCCCCGTCGAAGTGTGCCAGGCCAAGGCTGTACCAGACACGTACATTGCGGGGGTCGACCACGGAGGCGGCTTTCAGGGTCTCTTCGGCCTCTCCAAGCCGGCGCAAATAGAGCAGCGAAATCCCCTTGTTCAGGAGCGGGATGGCCGCGCCCGCGTCGGCTTTATGGGCGTCCTCGAACCTCTGCAGCGCCTTCTCAGTGAACTGCTGGTTCATGAGGGCGACACCGATGTTGTTCTGTCGAGCTGCCTCGAGAGCGGGGCTCAACGGCTTTGCCGCGCGTGCCGCAGAGGCGGAGCAGAGAAGCAGGAAGATGGACCAGAGATGAGACCTTCGGGAGCGAGCTGCGCTGCGCTGATGCCGAGTTCGAGGGAGCGGGAGAGGTGCTCTTACAATGGTCTGGTGGAGCGAAACGACTTCGGTCAGGCGCTCAGGCAGCATCGTCGCACGTCCACACATCATCCCGCGATTATAGAAGCCGGGCGGTCCGCCGCAGTCTTCTCACAGGCGCGTCTTTCGCTGGGCAAACGTAACGTCGGGGCTTGTTGACGGTCTGCCGAGGTTGACTCAGGCGAGCGCGGCACGGCGTAAGATCGAAGTTGTTGGAAGCCTTTCCGTGAGGACACTTTGGACCAGTACATTGAACGCGTGGTCGACCTGACCGAGCCCTTCGCAAACGACATCTACAACCTCTCGACTGAGGATGCTCGATCTCTGATGCTGGAGCACGGCGCGGACGCGGTGGCGAAGATCGAGGGCTCCTTTGCTCTGGTTGCGCGCTCAGGCAAGAAGGTGAGGATGGCGCGTTCGCTGGACCGGCCAATGCGGTACTTCCTGGCGAAGCGCAAGGAAGGCCCGGTGCTTGTTGTGGCGGCGCGCATCGATGCAATTTTCGAGTGGTTGAAATTGGAAGGTCTGGAATGGCAGTTCCATCCGAATTACACCCGCATGGTTCCGGCGCATCATGTCGTCGATCTGGAGTTGATTGGCTGCCCTGATCCGGACCCGCTCTACACACGCTTCTTCACGCCGGAGATGGCGACGCTGCCGCCCGATACCGGCGTGATCGGACAGGGTTATGTGGCTGCTCTGGCAGACGAGATCGCGCTGTGGCTCGACCGCGTTCCATCGACGGAGCCGATTGGGGTCTGCTTCTCGGGCGGAGTGGATAGCGGAAGCGTGTTTCTCGCCACATACCACGTGATGCGGGAGCGGGGCATGAATCTCGGACGCTTGAAGGCCTTCACGCTGGACCTTGGCGACGGCCCGGATGTCGAGCAGGCGCGTGCGTTTCTCGAGGCTGTCGATCTTGGGATGTTCCTCGAGCCGATTGCGTCGGACCCGGCTCTGCTGGACGCGCGCGAGACGATTCGCGTCGTTGAGGACTACAAGTCGCTGGACGTGGAGTCGGCGACCATGGCGCTGGCGCTGTGCCGCGGGATCCGATCGCGTTACACCGATTGGCGGTACCTGATCGATGGCGATGGGGGCGACGAGAACCTGAAGGACTACCCGATCGAAGCGAATCCTGAGTTGACCATCCGCAGCGTGATCAACAACCCGATGCTCTACCAGGAGGGCTGGGGTGTGGGGAAGATCAAGCACTCGCTGACGTACAGCGGCGGCCTGAGCCGGTCGTATGCGCGGACCTACGCGCCCGCGCATAGCCAGGGTTTCCAAGGCTTCAGCCCCTTTACCAGGCCCAGAGTGGTTGCTGTGGCAGAGGGGATTCCGTTTCTTGCGCTGACGAACTACAACGTGGAGCGGCTGTACGAGTTGAAGGGCGAGGTCGTATCGAAGGGGATTGAGGCTCTGACTGGCCTGAAGATGCGCGTGTTCGACAAGCGCAGGTTTCAGCATGGCGCGATCCCGGAGGGCGCCATGCGACGTGCTCTGCCCTGGGACGAGGCAGCGTACCGCCGGCAGTTTCTGTCGATCTACGAGAGATGATGGAAGCGCTTGCGTACCCTGCGAATGGCCCAGAGCGTGATCTCTGGATACTGAACCGAAGGCCTGTTCGCAACCGGGTCGATCCCTATGTCCCGTACGCTTACCTTGCAGAGATGGAGTGCTGCGAGACGGGTGAGCCGGTTCCGATCGCCACGATATTTCTAACGAACCGCGAGTGCCCGTGGCGATGCGCGATGTGCGATCTGTGGAAGAACACACTGACCGACTCTGTTCCTGTTGGAGCGATACCACGGCAGATCGAGTACGCCCTGTCCCAGTTGCCCGCGGCAAACCAGGTAAAGCTTTACAACAGCGGTAGCTTCTTTGATTCCCAGGCGATACCGACTGAGGACTATCCGGCCATCGCCTCCCTGGTCAATGCCTCGGACAGAGTTATCGTCGAGAGTCACCCCTCTTTGATCGGCGATCGAGCCCTTCGATTTCGGGATCTCCTGCATCCCCGTCTGGAAGTTGCGATGGGACTCGAGACGGCTCACCCCGAGGCGCTCGAACGCCTGAACAAGCGGATGACAACGGAGCAATTCCGGAGCGCGGCCGAGCGATTAGAGGCGAGCGGTATCGACCTTCGTGTCTTCGTGCTGGTTCAGCCACCGTTTGTTGAGGTGGGCGAGGCACTCTTCTGGGCGGAGCGCTCGCTGGACTTCGCGTTCTCGTGCGACGCAACGGCGGTGACGCTGATTCCGACCCGTGCCGGGAACGGGGCCGTGGAGGCTCTGGCGCAAATCGGAGCCTTCGAAGCGCCGAAGCTTTCATTGGTCGAAGCGGCCCTGAACTACGGCTTGAGCTTGCACCGCGGCAGAGTGTTCGTCGATCTCTGGGACATCGACCGTGTCGCAACCTGCCCCATGTGCCGGGCTTCCCGGGTGGAGAGACTGCGGAGTATGAACCTGGCGCAGGGAATTCTGCCTTCCGTCGCCTGTGATCTTTGCGGAGGGAACCCCTGAGCGGGACCTACGATATCGCTGTGGTCGGGTCTGGATTTGGAGGCTCGATCATGGCGATGATCGCGCGACGGCTGGGTCGGTCTGTTGTTCTGCTCGAGCGGGGCAGACATCCGCGGATGGTGATTGGTGAATCCTCAACGCCGCTCTCGAACCTGCTGCTTGAAGATCTCGCCGATCGGTACGATCTGCCGGCGCTGCGGCCGCTGACGAAGTGGGGAAGCTGGCAGCGCAGCTATCCCGGGTTTGCCTGCGGCTTGAAGCGCGGGTTCAGCTTTTATCACCACGACTTCCAAAAGGCAGAGCAGAAAGCGGCGGCGCTCGACCAGCTCCTGGTAGCGGCAAGTCCTCGCGATGAGATCGCGGATACGCACTGGTACCGCGCGGATGTCGACGCGTTCCTGGTTGCGGAGGCGCAGCGGCTTGGCGTCGACTACCTGGACGGTGTGAGTCTCGAGAGCTTCGTCGACGCTGGGGAGGACGTTGTGCTTGGCGGCTTCAGAGGTCGGGAGAAGGTGTCCTACCGGGCGCGCTTTTTGGTCGACGCAACCGGCCCACGGGGGTTTCTGCACCGAGCGGCCGGGATCGCTGAATCCGTGCTCCCAAGATATCCAGCGACGGCGGCGCTGTTCAGCCACTTTTCGAACGTGGCGCGGCTTAAGGATGCGTCGGTGAACGGACTGGGCGAGCAACCGCCTTACCCCGTGGATGACGCGGCTGTTCACCACGTCTTCGAGGGTGGATGGATTTGGGTTCTGCGCTTCAACAATGGAATAACCAGTGCAGGTGTTGCGGCAACGAGGGAGAGCGCGGAGCGGTTCGGTCTCGCGCGTGGTGAGGAGGCCTGGAGGCAACTGATCGAGAGCATCCCGGTGCTGGGGGAGCAGTTTAGAGACGCATCGCCGACGCAGCCGTTTCAATACACGCCACGACTCTCGTTCCGAAGTTCAGCCACCGCGGGAAAGAGGTGGGCCATGCTCCCATCCACTGCCGGCTTCGTCGACCCTCTTCTCTCGACCGGATTCCCCCTCACGTTGCTGGGCGTGAGCCGCCTGGCGGACATTGTGGCCGGTAACTGGGGTGGCGAGAAGTTCGCTTGCGAGCTTGGACTTTATGCCAGGCGGACGGACGAGGAGTTGTTAGCCACGGCGCGCCTTATCTCTGCGCTCTATGCCAACATGGGAAACTTCCCCGTCTTCCGATCGCTTTCGCTGCTGTACTTTGCGGCAGCCAGCTTCTCGGAGACGGCGCGCAGACTCGGCAGGCCTGACCTGGCGGCGTCGTTCCTGTTGCACGATTCCCCATTGTTCGGCGAGGCCTGTCGAGATCTGCTCGGGCGAGTCTCGGAGGGTGTGCCCATAGCAAACAATGCAGCCCTGGAGGTAGAGGTGAGACGGATTATCGAGCCGATCGATGTGGCGGGCCTGGGCGGAAGTGCGCGACGCTCCTGGTATCCAGTGATAGCCGAAGATCTGCTCCGATCTGCGTCGAAGCTGGGGGCGACGCGGGAGGAGGCTGCCCGGATGCTGGACCGCGCCGGCTTCTATGCCGTTCCAGCGTAGTTCAGGGTCTAATTGCCGTCCTGGGGTGCGAGAAGACGATCGGCTCGGCGGAGACTATGCCTTTGCCCTCCTGCAGGGTAAGGAACTGGTTGGGCTTCACGCCTGCGAACGTCTCCTTTCGGCCGCTGGGCCAGGCGACTTCGAGAGTGACGAGCTTGCCTTCCTGCGGTCTTCCGATACCAAAGGTGAGCGGCAGTTCACTCTGCGAAAGGTAGCTCGAACCGGTCTTGACCATTTGCGTGGAGCGCGCGCCACCCTGCGTCCTGAGTGTCACCTTGGCGCCGATCGCATCACGATTCGACCTCGTCCCGATGGCTTTGATCCGAAGCATGTCGTTCTGGTTTCCGTTGTCGTTTCGGAGTAACTTCGCAGGGCCGCCGGAGGTGGTAAGGAGCAGGTCGAGGTCGCCGTCGCGATCGAAGTCGAGATAGGCTGCACCACGGCCTACGACAGCTTGTCGCAAAGCCGGGCCGATCCTCTCCGACACCTCCTCGAACCTGCCGTTGCCGCGGTTGTGGAAGAGCAGCGGCGGTTCCGCGTATTTGACGGTAGGTTGCACTACGCTGACGTCGTCAGCGACGTGCCCGTTCAGGGCGAAGATGTCGGGACGGCCGTCAAGGTCATAGTCGAAGAAGAAGGTGCTGAAGGTCAGGGAGGTTGCGGAGGCGGAAGCTATGCCCGACGCCGTTGCCCTGTCGGTGAACAACCCGGATCCGTCGTTGTGGTAGAGGGAGATGCTCTCGTTCGTGAAGTTGCCGATTACGAGGCCCGGACGTCCGGATCCGTCGTAGTCGATCGCATCGGCGCCCATGCCGGCGCGCGCCTTTCCAGCCTCGCTGAAGGCAACCCCCGCGGCGAACGCGCTCTCAGTAAATGTGCCATCGTGATTATTGCGATACAGCTTGTTGGGCTGGGTGTCGTTGGCGACGAAGAGGTCGAGCCAGCCGTCGCCATCGTAGTCAAGAAGCGTGATGCCGAGCGACTTGCTCGAGGGGTCGAAGACCCCAGCCTTCTTCGTGACGTCCGCGAACCTGCCATTCCCGAGGTTGTGGAACAGCGCTGAACTCTGGCCCTTGTAGGCCTCGGGGGTGCAGTAGGACTTGCTCTTGCCGTCGAGCGAACAGTTCTGGTCTGTGGCGACCGACCAGTCCACATAATGCGACACAAAGAGGTCGAGCTTCCCGTCGTTGTCGTAGTCGAACCAGACCGCCCCGGTGGAGAATCCAGGGTTGCTGACGCCGGCTTTCGCGGTGACATCGACGAACTTCCCCTTACCCAGATTTCGATACAGATGATTGCCGTTGAGAGCGGTGATGTAAATGTCGTCGAGGCCGTCATTGTCGAAGTCTCCAACGGCGCAGCCAAGGCCGTATAGATCGACGCCCAGACCTGAGGCTCGCGTGACGTCGGTGAAGGTTCCGTCCTGGTTGTTGTGGTAGAGCGACGCGGTGGAGCGTTCGGACCTGTGCTCGGGCCAGTCCATGGAGTTGACGAAGAGGATGTCCTGCCAGCCATCGTTGTCGTAGTCAATCACGCAGACACCGCTGCCCATGGTTTCGGGCAGGTACTTCTTCCCGAAGGCTCCGCTGTGGTGGCGGAAATGTACGCCGGCAGCGGAGGTGATGTCGGTGAAACGTATCGGGCCTGAAGGACGCGTTGGGGTCGGCTGGTCGATGGGGGCGGGCGAGGGCTCGGGGACCTTGAGCGGCTTAGCAGCGGCCACAACCGTCTCGAGCAGCGGATGATCCGCAACCTTCTGTTTGCAGCCTGAAACCAGAGCGGCTGCGAGGGTAGACACACTGAGAGCGAGAAACATGCGGGACGACATTCGGGAATGCTTCCTTTTCGGGTAGGACGGATCAGGCCTGGGCCGTGACCGGAGCGAGGCTGCCAGCGCCGTTCTCTACGTTGGGGAGCCGCCGTGAGTTAATCCAGATTTCGATAAGCACCGCGACCGGGCCGACCAGGAAGAGCGCATAGAGAGGAGCGTAGATGTTTTGGTTCAGTCTCAGAATCATCTCAGCGGCAGCGACCGCGAACGCGACGAAGCCCTGGCCGACCCTGGACCGGACGGTCGTCTTCGGATCGGTGATCATGAAGAAGATGAAGAGCTGGTACTCGGGGCCAGTGACCGGGGCGATCTCGGACTGCCACGGACTGCCGGTGATCCACGTGCGCAGGAGCGCAAAGGCGCAGAACGAGAGAACGTAGACGACGCAGATGTGGAAGCGGCGATGGCGCCAGATGATGACGGACCCGAGCGCCCAGATGACGAGCATCGCCCAGAGCGTGTTTCCCCACTGAATGCTGAGGGTTGTGACCGACTGTGCGGCGAGGAAGAGGATGACACAGATGCCAAAGTTGGATGGGTTCCAGATGTGCCGGTTTCTGACGCGCAGGACGTACTTCGAGGTGATCGCGATGGCGGCGCACAAGGCGTAGGGCCAGAACGCCGGCGACCGAAGCAGGATGCCGATGCTGATTCCGCTGATGTAGGCGCTGGCGAGGTGAGGCCAGGTACGCGTGATGATGCGGCCCAGAACCAGTTCCGTGAGGATGCTGACCCCGATCGCGAGCAGCGTCTTTTTGTAGCTTTCGAGGATGCCGAACGAGAGGTTTCCCACCAGCAGAATCGCGGTGATGAAGATGGGTGGGACGAAGCGATTCTCGAGCGAGAGATGACGGCGCCAGGCAGGGCTTGCGGACGGTTGTAGAAGTGCGGGGACGCTGCTCATAGAGGCTCCTTCACCTGATAGATCCTCCCGGGAGTCAGGCCATCCAGCGGTTGAAGTTTACCAGAGGGCCAGCGTATGGTCGCCCTCTCGATGTGCGGTGCTCTGCCCAGACCGAAGTGCAATCTGCGGTCGTTCTGCGAGGCAAATCCGCCACCCCCCGAGACCTGCTGGATCTGCTGCTGGCCCTTCCACTGGAGCGTCACCTGCGCTCCGATCCCACTGCGATTGCTGGTTGTGCCTTCGAGTGCGAACTCGATCCACTGGTTCGCCGGGTCGACCGTATTCCTGTACAGGAGCAGCGGACCTCGCTGATTGGCAACGATCACATCGAGCGCACCGCGATTCCATAGATCCGCGAGGGCTACGGCCCGTCCGTCGTTGATGTCGGTCGCGCCTACCGCCTGCGCGACATCGACGAACTTGCCCGCGCCATCGTTGATCCAGACCCTTTTCTGCTGGTAGCCGGAGAGGCTTCGACCTTCCATCGCCGGCCAGTCCTTCGAGTCCCCGATGATGGCCGCGTTGCCTCCGGCGACCTTGGCGAAGTCATACCAGTAGTCCCTTTTGCGATCAAGCGAGACGTACCCGTTGGTGAGATATAGATCGAGCGTCCCATCGTTGTTGAGATCTCCGAACTGTGCGCCGAAGCTCCATCCGCCCAGCTCGACGCCCATGTCGCGGGCGAGGTTCTCGTACTGAATCTCAGAGCTACGTTGGCCCTCCTTTGGCACCCACAGGTTGTTGCCCTGGATGAGGACGCCGTCTTCGGAGATGTTGGAGACGTAGACCGCGTACTTGCCCTGATTGAAGACATCGCCAACCGCCACGTTCATGCCGCTCTTCGGAGCGAAGCCGACGCCGCTCTTCCCGCCGATCTCGTGAAAGCGCTTTCCATCGTTGACGTAAAGCTCCGATACGCCGTAGTCGTTCGCGATGAAAAGGTCGGGGTGGCCTGTACCGCGCAGATCCGCGGCTGCGGATGCGAGCGCCCATCGCCGGCTGTCGATGCCGAGCTTTGCGCTGACCTCGTCAAAGTGGCCGTTGCCGAGATTGTGAAAGAGATACTTGCGTCCGCCATTTTTCGCGTACTCGAAGCTCTCCGGCATGATCCGCGTCGTCTTGAGATGCCAGAGATCGATGTTCTCGGGGTAGTAGCCGCCGATGAACAGGTCCAGCAGACCATCACCGTCATAGTCAAACCAGACGGCCGTATTGGCGTTGATCCACGGAGGCAGGCCGGCCCGCTCGCTGACGCGGGTAAAGCCGTGCCCGTGGTCGTTGTGGAAGAGCTCCGGCCGGCCCCAACGAATCAGCAGCAGATCTTCGAAGCCGTCGTTGTCGTAGTCTCCCCAGATGGCAGCCATCGAGACGCCCACGCCGGGCTGGTTCAGATCCGCGATGCCCATCTCGCTCGCGACGTCCTTGAACGTTCCGTCATGGAGATTGCGATACAGCGCGTTGTGGCTGCCGAAGGCGCTGTTGGTAACGTAGATGTCGGGCCAGCCATCGCGGTCGAAGTCGACGATCGAGACGGAGGCGCCCATGGACGCGACCTCGGGCATGATGGGCGCCAGTTGCGGGTCAAGCTCGGGCGCCTGGTGGATGAAGTGAATTCCCGCCGCTTGCGCGACTTCTTGAAGATGAAAGCCGTGGCGTGCAAGGGATGCGCTCGCATCAAGAGTGGTCTTCGCGGCCGAGTGCCTGGCGCCGAACCTCCTGATGAGGATCGGCGTCGCGAGCAGCCCCGCGAAGAAGACGGCGAGTAGCATTCGTGCTGTCCCGGCTTGCTTCATCGCCCCGCGCCGCTCCTCAGTGTCGTCAATGCCTGCTCAAAATATTGCGGAGTTATGTAACGTGTCTGGTACGTCTGCCAGTCTTGCCTGTGATGCTGGTACACCCAGTCATCCTCAAGCCGACCTGGGGCGGTGTCATAGCTTCGGCGTGCGTGGTAGGGGTACGGAAGAACGCTTTGGGAGTAGCTGGAGTTGTAGTCACCGTCCTTGATCCAGCCGTCTCCTGCGATCACGTAGTCACGGACCCAGCCCCCAGCGGGCGCGGGCGGTGCGGGGAAGCGCAGGGCTAGTTCGTCGCCGGCGTTCATGATCACGTAGCGGTCGTCCACTTGTTTCAGAAGCTCACGAACATCCCCGAAACGCGTGTAATACCCCTCCAGATCTCTCCATCGTTGCGCCGTGCCGGAGATGTGGTTGTAGTCGGGGATCTCCGGAGAAGATGGATTCGCCTGATGAATGGTCGAAAAGCCGCGGTACCGAAGATCGGCCGTCTCGGGATCGAGACGCGTGATCGTCAACTCCGTTGAAGGAAGCCCGCGCGCCCACTCGATGGAATCCCAGAAGACCTCGAGATTGGTTCGAAGCCGCAGCCGCCGGGGTGTACCGGGCTTGAACAGGCCGGTTAGGTCGATGAGGCAGATCTTCTTGCGTCCGGCCGGAAATCCGAGGTTCGGCCGAGCTAGCCTCCATCCACCGCGGCCATCGGGAACTTCAAGGCTCAGCCATTGTGGAGAGGCATGACTGCCCTGACTCATGGCGATGTTGACCGAGGAGTCCGAAGGATGGAGCCATCCCTTCGCGATCAGCCAGAGAGGGCCTTCGGTGGGAGCCTTATCGCCAAGGTCGAGCTCGACGAAGTGGTCACGTGTAACACCCTGGTACTGTCCCCGGCCGAAGGTATCGAGGTACCTGCCGTCGAGGGCCGCCAGCACGCCCGTTACATCCTGTCCGTTATCGTCGGTGGCATGGGATATCGGCTGCGGCGTGCTGACTGCGGTGACGGCGAGCTTCACCGGAGGCACGTCAAACCGTTCGTCGGTGAAGACTTCCGTTCCCGCGGGGTGATCGACGGTCATCAGGGACAGGTGATCGTAGTAGTACGACTCCCAAAGCTCGCCGGTGATGCGCAGATCGTAGAAGCCATGGCGCGCCTGCAACTCGTCCCTGCCGATCTTGTACCACTCCTCGGTGGCTTCGACACGCGCCGTTCCGAGCGAGTTGATGCGAAGTCCAAGAGCGGAGCCCCAGGGAACGGAGTCCTTCACGAACTCCATCTGCCTGCCGTTCCAGGCAAACAGGAAGGGGCACGACCCCTTGAGACGCTGCTCCGTTACGATCTGCTGATTGCTCTTCAGGGAGAACTCCGCGCGTACAGATCCGTTCGGCCAGACGATTCGCGCGACGTCCGCGGAGGTGTGTTCGCCCAGGCCGAAGTGCAGCTCGGGCCGGGTTATCGGCTGCTTCTGCGTTAGGAGGCCTGAGCGAATCTCAATCTCTCCACCGATGCCGAACGAGTTGATGCGCTGGTCGCCGGTGGCAGTCCGCGCGCGCGGGCGAATCGTCTGCCACTGATATTTTTTTGCGCCATGGCTGGATGCGAGCATCGCGGCGCCATCCGCGGCCAGGCCAAGCAGATCGAGCCTTCCGTTGCCCGACAGATCGGCCACGTCGAAGGCGGTCGCGAGATCGGCGTGCTGATTCAGCAAGTGAAACTGAGCGGCCTCATCCCCGATCCAGATCACTGCGCCCGCACCGGTGCTGCCGGAGGGCATCGTCCTAGCGAGAATCAGGTCCACCGCGCCATTGTTGTCCAGATCAGCCGCGTGGAGACGGACGCTCTCGTCCAGCGCTCCGAACCCTTCCGGAACGTGGGCCACGACCTCTGAGAGCCAGGTGTGTGTCGCCTGGTCGTAGTCGACGCGAACGACCGCGCCGTCCCCCTGGACTGCGAGCAGGCTGAGTAGGCTGCTCTTGCCAGCATCGGCGGACGTGATTGCGCGAACGTCCTTCAGACTGGGGAGGGCCGACTCGCCAAAGTTGCCCGATCGTTGATTCAGAAACAAGCAAAGCCGGCCGCTGCCGTCGATCAGAGCCGCGTCCGGGTTTCCGTCGCCGTTGAGATCCACCCACACGAACTGGCGAATACCGGAGACGCCGGCGAAGGCCTCCGTTACGGCGAAGCTTCCGTCACCATTGTTCCGAAGGACGTGCGTGACGCCGCTGTTCGACCCGAGCACAACGTCGAGGTCGCCGTCCGCCTCGATGTCGACGGCCCACGCGCCCGTGTACGCTGCGTCGGCGATGCCTTTCGGGAGCTTCGTCGACGACGTCACGTCGGTAAAGGCGTCCGGCCTGTCCTGCCGGAACAGCCGAACGCCGCCGGCTCCGGCAAGCAGCAGATCCATCTTGAAGTCGTAGTTGTAGTCCAAAGGCAGAATACCGTCAGGCAGAGGCGGCGTCAGCGCTGGACCTCCCGGGAAGGGAAGGGACGCGCCCGTGGTCAAGCGGACCTCGTGTCCGTTGGCGACCGCGACCGCGGACGGTCTTGAGCTGTCGATCGAGACGGCTCCGATCCAGTTCCACCCTGTGCCATTCAAGCCATCGACGGCTTTGCCGGTAAAGGCGAGAGCAGTATCCGCAGCCGCGGGCTGGGAGGAGGAGTTCGCTAGTCGGAAGAAACGCGAGACCGGCTCCGCATCTTCGCCCGGCTGCGCCTTCAGTTCGGAGAGCGTGGCCCGGAAGTCGGGGACGCGCATGAGTACGTTACGCAGAAAGGTGGAGCGCGTCGCGGCCGAACGTGGATCAGGACCGGCTGCGGCCGCCTGCAACTGCTTCATCTGTTCCCGGGCCTCGGTGGGCCAGGCATTTGCCTGCGCGGTCAGACGTGAGACCGTGGCCTGCAGAACGCGGCTATCCCCCCGCTTAGCCGAGATGCGACTCAACTCGACCAAGGCGGCTGTGTTCTCCGGCTGAGTTGTGACGATCTGTTGCATAAGCTGCTGGAAGGCGGACTCACTGTCCGGGTCGCCTTGACGCTCAATCTCGGACGCGAGCAGATAGCTCGCCCGCAGGTTCTTCGGGTTCAGGCGAACTGCGTCGCGAAGGTACGCGATGGCGGCTGCCGAGTTGCCGCGATTGCTCTCGAGGATGCCTTCCAGGTAGTCGATCGCGTCGCTCTGCGAAGCGAGCTCCCGTGCTTTGCCAAGGCGCAGCCCGGCGGCGTCAAAGCTCCGCTGACGCAGCGCCAGCACACCCCAGTTCACCCAGCCTGCTGGCTCACCCGGCACCAGCAGAGTCGCTTCCGCGAGGCTTGCCTCGGCCCTTACGTCATCACCCACCTGCAGTGCCGCAAGGCCGGTATAGAACGCGGAGACATAGCTCGTGTAGGCCTTTGACGAGGCTGCGGGGAGGTTGTTCTTCGATCGGCAACCCGTGGGTAATACGGCCAGAAGTGTGGCCGTCAGAAAGGCAATTCTGCGGTGGAAGACGCCGGATCTGAACACTAGATGGAGAGAGCCGTTTGCAGAGCGCAGGGCAGATTCCGTGACCTCGGGGAAATCTGCTTCGTTCTTCACAACGGTTCCGGGCCTTCTCCTCAACGGTGTCTCTACAGAGTTCACTTCTTCAGCCTAACGTGTGTGCGAGTATGTTCGCGAGTCGGTCCGTAGCGGTTTCATCTGGTCAAACGCGGCAGGCCGAGATAAAGAGCAACTTTCTGAAACTAGTCACGGAGATCGCGCATGTCATCGGCTTCGGGTTGGAGGAGCGGCTCAACCTTTCGGATGAGGGCCGGAACCGGTGCCAAAACGAGACTGAGAGATCTCCTTCTCCGGCTACTCCACAACGACGGCCTTCACGAGATTGCGTGGCCTGTCGACGTCGTTGCCGCGCTGCACCGACATGAAGTACGCAAACAGCTGGAGCGGCACGACCTCAAGAAAGGGTGCGATGTACTCGCGCGCAGGGGGTACGTAGACGCAGCTCCGGCAGAGCTCCTTCACTAGGGTGTCGCCTTCCGTCGCGATCGCAAGAATGTGGCTTTGCTGCCCTGCAATGTCGCGTAGCAGCTGGACCGTTTTGTCATAGCGCACCATCGACATCGGGTCCTCCGGGTCGTGGGTCGCGAGGACGACCAGCGGAGCGTCAAGCCCCAGAAGGGCGTTGGGGCCGTGTTTCAGCTCGCCGGAAGGATAGGCCTCGGCGTGGAGGTAGGACATCTCCTTCAGCTTCAGAGCTCCCTCGCGTGCGATCGGATAGTGAAGACCTCGACCGACAAACAGGAATGCCTCTGCCTCGCGGAAGCTCGCGGCGACCTTTCTCATCTCTCGCTCCCAACTCTTGAGAGAGAGTGCAATGAGCTTTGGCATCGACGTGAGCGCAAGCAGGTGCTCGTCGATCTGGTCTGCGGACAAGCGGTAACGATCGCGTGCGAGAAGCAGTGCAAGCAGGTAGAGCAGACTGAGCTGGGTGACAAAGCTCTTGGTCGCGGCGATCGCAACCTCCTTTCCGGCTTTCGTCAGCAGAGACACGTCCGCCTCCCGCGCCATGGAGGATCCGGCGACGTTGGTGATCGCGATTGCGGCCTCGCCTCTCTGCCTTGCCTCGCGCAACGCCGCGAGCGTGTCCGCTGTCTCTCCCGATTGCGAGATCACCAGTACCGCCGGCGTGAGGACGGAGTCTCGCCTTCGGTAGACATATTCGCTCGCGTACTCGACGTCGACCGCCATTCCGGAGAGCTCTTCGATCATGATCTCCCCGAGCAGCCCGGCATGGCGACTGGAACCGCTGGCCGCGATGATCAGGCGGACCTTCTCCGCCAGCATGGCCGACACCGGGGACCAAAGCTCGTCCCTCAGCTTTCCATCCGTGGTGTATGCGGCGAAGGTCTCGCTCAGGGCGTCTGGCTGTTCATAGATCTCGGCCAGTGTTGTGTGAGAGAAGGCTGGTTCTTGCTCCGTCATAAATCCTTCACAAACCTCAGTTGAAGTATCGAGTACAGCATAGGTCCTGTCGACCTCCGGACTGAGAGTGATGGCGCGCGTAGGTGAAGCAAGGCTCGGCAGCGGGGTAGATGATAGACCCGGGCGCAGCAGAGTGTTTACCGGAATGCTGGGGCAACACAGGAGGCCGCCGAGTGCTGGATCCATCTGGAGCAGTTGGGCCTGCCTGAGGCCGGAGCACACATTGTTCCCGCCCGCAATACCCTGCTTATGGGTTGCCGGTCGACCCAGGAACTAGTAACCTAATTGGTACGGGAAAGCAGGTGTGTTTGAAATCAATCTCGCGAAGAGTTTTGATCGCTTGCACCATCGTTGCAGGGTCGACAGCGATGCTTACGCTGAGTCCGAGGCAGCCTGTTCCCGCGCCGGATACTCCGACACACTTGGCAGCCTCGGCCCCGCCGTCGGGCAAGCATGCGAGCCATCGCAGATCGCTCCTGCTCACTCCGCGCAACCTTCTCTCCGGTGTCGGGTCCTGGTACGGGGATATGTTCGAAGGGCGCGAGACTGCAAGCGGCGAGGCCTTCGACAAGGCTGCTATGACGGCGTGCCACTCGACGCTGCCATTCGGAACGCTGGTACGAGTCATCAATCTGCGCAACCGGCGATCTGTTGTGGTCAGAATCAACGACCGAGGGATCAGGCCCGATCGCATCATCGATCTGTCCTCGGCAGCCGCGGACAAGATCGGCATGCTCGAGACTGGTGTTGCCCCGGTGCGGATCGTGGTTCTACCCAAAGCGCACAGCTAGGCGAACCGCCTTGCTTTCGTAGTCGCTTGTCGCTGATGGTTCAAGTCCTCGGTTATAGTCGCAATTTCGAACGCTTTCCACCACCACCCTTTATCCTGCAGACAGGATGTCTTCCAAGACAAGAGCTGACCGGCGGCGCTGTTCTGAGATCTGTGGACTCGGACTCACCCTCAGCTTTGTGCTCTCCGCTGCAACCTCTCTGGCCCAAACTCCGGTTCAATCTGCTGGACCTCCCGCTGTCATTGATCTTGCGCAGGCCATCCGGCGTGCCCAGCAGAACGAGCCCGTGATCGCCGCCGCCCTGGCCGAGAGCAGGGCGACAGCGCTCGACCCAGCTATCGCCCGCGCCGCCCTTCTTCCAAGTGCGACGTATCACAACCAATATTTGTACACGCAGTCGAACGGAGCAAAGAATGCTGCCGGTCAGGCGGGCTTCCAGCCGGCTCCGATCTTTATCGCGAATAACGCCGTACACGAGTACGCGAGCCAGGCTTCCGTTAACGAGACCCTCGGCTTCGCACAGTTTGCGGCGGTACAGATTGCGAATGCGGGCGCGGCACGGGCCGCGGCGGAGTTCGAGATCGCGCGGCGCGGCTTGGTCGCGACCGTCGTGGGCCTCTTCTATGGAAGCTCCGCGGATCAGCGCAAAGTCGAGATCGCGGAGAGAGCTGCTGCGAAAGCTGCCGACTTCACCGACCTGGCGAGGAAGCGCGAGCAGGCGCGCGAGGGCGCTCACGCCGACGTTGTTAAGGCTCAATTGCAGCAGCAGCAGCGGCAGCGCGACCTGACCGAGGCGAAGCTTATAGCGGACAGGGCTCGCCTTGAACTCGGCTTCCTCCTGTTTCCGGATGCGCGTGCAGACTATCGCCTCCAAGAGCAGGGAGCCCCGGCCCTTCCGGCGCGTTCCGAGATCGACGCTCGCGCGTTCGCAAATAACGCGGAACTGAAGAGTGCGATGGCTTCGCTCCGTCTGGGCGATGCGGAGATCCTTTCTGCGCGTGCGGCGTACCTCCCGGACCTCGGCCTCAACTTCACGTATGGCGTCGACGCTCCTCAACTCGCGAAGAACGGTCCGGCCGGGGTTCGGAATCTTGGCTACTCCGCCAGTGCGACCCTTGACATACCCGTATGGGACTGGCTTGCCACAGAGCATCGCGTCAAGCAGGGCCGGATCCGCCGCGATGCTGTTCGGGTCGCGCTCTCAGCCACCCAGCGGCGCCTTATCGTCGCCCTGGACGAGGGTTACGCAGAGGCGGTCGTCGCTCGCGACCAGGCCGCGTCGCTCGAAGAGAGCGTGCGAACGGCAGCCGAAAGCCTGCGTCTCACCAAGTTGCGGTATGCCGCGGGAGAGGCGAACGTACTCGAGGTGGTGGACGCGCAGACTGCCCTCGTGGCCGTGGAGAACGCGCGCGAGGACGGCGCCGTGCGCTTTCAGGCGGCGCTGGCGAACCTTCAAACCCTGACAGGAACTCTGTAAGTGAAGATCGAGAGTGAGCATACAGACGTGAAGGTAAGATTTTTCCCGTGGGACACCGCGTTAACGTTCGGCTGCTCTTGTAGGAGGCTGCCGCTAAGCGCCACGTGTGTCGCGCTCGGGATACTCCTTCTGAGTGGCTGCAAGGCCAAGGAGCCGGCCGCCACGCAGACCGAAGTTACGGTGCAGGCGCAGCACCCCGAGCAGGGACCGATGGCCGAGCACATCACGTCGGACGCGGTACTCTCGCCGCTCGCGCAGGCCGCACTCTCGCCCAAGATCAGTGCTCCCATCCGGCGGTTCTACGTGCAGCGTGGATCGAGGGTGAAGGCTGGCCAGCTGCTCGCGACACTTGAGAATCGCGATCTACAGGCCGCGGCTCTTGATAACAGGGGCACCTATACCGCGGCGCAGGCAGCCTACCAGACCGAGACGCAGGCGCAGGTTCCGGAGGACTACCAGAAGGCCCAATTGGACGTAGCCCAGAGCAAAGCCAATCTGGATCTCAATCAGAGCATCGTGAAGGGCCGTCAGCAATTGTTCTCGCAGGGCGCCATACCAGGCCGCGATCTCGACACCGCGACTGCCGCGCTCGTGCAGGCCCAGGCTGCTTACGACACTGCCGTCAAGCACCTGCAGTCAGTGCAGGCCGTAAGCCGGAAGGCGGCGATACAGCAGGCAGGCGGGCAGCTTGCCTCGGCCAAGGGCAAGTATCTGGGAGCGGAGGCACAGGTCTCCTACTCTGAAATACGCAGCCCCATCGCCGGCGTCGTCACGGATCGCTCCCTCTTCAACGGGGAGACGGCCGCCGCGGGATCCGCTCTGTTGACCGTCATGGACACGTCGGCTGTCCTTGCCAAGCTCCACCTCGCGCAGATGGTCGCGCAGCGGCTGAAGTTTGGAGATGAGGCGAAAATCACGGTTCCGGGAGTGACCGATCCCGTTCCGGCAAAGGTTTCGCTCATCAGCCCGGCGCTCGATCCCGGGAGCACGACGGTCGAGGTGTGGCTGCGGATTGAGAACGCAAGCGGGATTCTGAAAGTTGGAACGCCGGTGCGCGCGTCGGTTGTGGGCCGGTCGGTCGTCTTTGCCCTCCAGATTCCGTTGACCGCCGTGCTTACGGCGCCGGACGGGACCAAGTCGGCGATGATCGTCGGCGAAGATGGTGTGGCACACAAGAAGGCAGTCACCCTGGGTCTTCAGGATGGCGGCAAAGTCCAGGTCACGGGCGGTTTGACGGCGTCTGACACTGTCGTTACCGGTGGAGCGTATGGCCTGGAGGAGGGGACCAAGGTCAAGGTTGGCGAGGAGAAGGTAGACGAGACGCCCTCATCTCCCGGAGCGCATAAAAAGCCTTCCTCAGGCAAGGCTGGAGACGACGATTGATCTCCCCTGAGGTTGAACCCAGGCAGACCGAAGTCGAGGAGAGCTTCTGGCTGACGCGGTACCGCAGCACGATCTTTTTTTTCCTGAGCGTGCTGACCGCGGCTGGCCTTTACTTCGCCTTTGAGCTGCCCATCTCGGTCTTTCCCGATACCAACTTTCCCCGCGTGGTGATCGGCGTGGACAACGGCGTGATGCCGGTCGAGCAGATGCAGGTGACGATTACCAAGCCGATCGAGGACGCGATCAACACCGTTCCGGGCCTGCTCACCGTCCGGTCGACGACGAGCCGCGGATCCGCCGAGGTCAGCCTGTTCTTCGACTGGAGCGAGGACATGTTTCGCACCCTCCAACTCGTCGACGCGGCGCTAAGTAAGGTTGGCCAGACGCTGCCCGCGACGGCGAAGATCACGACCAACCGCCTCACCTTCGCAACCTTTCCGATCCTCGGGTACAGCCTTACCTCCGATCGGCTCTCCCAGACACAGCTCTGGGAGCTCGCGACCTATGAGCTGAAGCCGCCGCTGAACCGGGTCCCCGGGGTCAGCATGGTCACGGTCCAGGGTGGAGAGGTGCCGGAGTTCCATGTCATCCCCAACCTGGCCAAGCTCCAGGCCTCGAGCGTCACCATCCTCGACCTCGTGAACGCCATGCAGGCTTCGAACATCATTGATTCGCCCGGCCTGTACGAAGCCAACCATCAGCTCGTTCTGGGCCTGGTCGGCGCACAAGTCCATGATGCGGAGGCTCTCTCCCGCCTGGTGGTCAAGACCACGGCGGGCGGTGCACCCGTCCATGTCTCGGACGTTGCGGTCGTCCAGCCCGGGACTCTGCCGGTGTACACCGTTGTGACCGCGAAGGGGGTGCCGGCCGTCCTCGTCAACATCACGCGTCAGCCGGCGAGCAACACCGTTGCAGTTGCCGATGCGGTCGCCGCGCAGATCCTCGAGCTCCAGAAGAAGCTGCCGGCCGGGGTGCAGCTTGAGCCCTACTACGATCAATCCGAGCTGGTGCGCGAGAGTATCAAGAGTGTCCGCGACGCCATCCTGATCGGTCTTGTCCTCGCCTGCGTGATCCTGTTCCTCTTTCTGCGGGACTGGACCTCCTCGCTCATCGCCGGTCTCGTCATTCCCGTCACCATTGCGATCACGATCCTGTTCCTCTGGATCATCGGCGAGAGCTTCAACCTCATGACGCTCGGCGGCCTGGCCGCGGCGATCGGCCTGGTCATCGACGACGCGATCGTCGTGGTCGAGAACATTGTCCTCCACCGCGACTCCGGCGAGACTCGGGTGCAGGCCGTGCGCAAAGCTCTTCGCGAGATCACGCGGCCGCTGATCGGTTCCACGGTAACGCCGGTCGTCGTCTTTCTCCCGCTCGTCTCGGTAACCGGTGTGACGGGCAGCTTCTTTCGGGCGCTCGCCATCACCATGACCGTCTCTCTGCTGACCTCGCTCCTGCTAGCGCTTACGTGGACCCCGGCCCTGAGCCTGGTTCTGCTTCGGCCAAAGCGGTCCGAGGCAGGGAAGCCGCATGAGGAATCCAGCGGCCTGCTCGGGCGCGTCATGCGCTTGCACGAGCGTGCTCTGACCTTCTCGCTCGGCCGCCCGCTGGTGCTTGCCGCTATCTGCGCGGCCCTGGTTGCCGGAACCTTCTTCGCCTATCGAGGGCTCGGGTCGGATCTGCTTCCCGCTATGGATGAGGGCAGCTTCGTCCTCGACTACATCATGCCGGCAGGAAGCGCACTAACAGAGACCAATCGCGTCCTCCGTCACGTCGAGCAGATCATGCACGACGCACCCGAGGTGGAGAGCACATCGCGCCGCACTGGCATGCAGATGGGTCTGGCCGCCGTGACGGAGGCAAACACCGGCGACATCACCGTTCGTCTTCGGAGCAAGCGCAGCCGCAGCATCGACGAAGTTATCGCTAGTGTCCGCGCCGAGATCAGGAGGACCGAACCGCAGCTCGATATCGAGTTCACGCAGGTGCTGCAGGACATGATAGGCGACCTCTCAAACTCGCCCGAGCCGATCCAGATCAAGCTCTTCGCGAACGATCCAGCCCTTCTGCAACAGCTTGGACCCCGAGTCGCAGAGGCGATTGGCGCTATCAACGGCGTGGTCGACGTGCAGAACGGAGTGGAGAACACGATTAGCGGGCCGGCGACAAACTTCCAGGTCGACCCGACCGTCGCGGCCCGGCTCGGGTTCACCCCGATGGAGGTGGCCGAGGATGCGACGTCGATACTCGACGGCGTGGCGACATCGGATCCGCTTATCGCCAACGCCCGCCCGTACACGATCCGCGTGCGCCTCGCGGAGGAGACACGCGCCTCGCTCGACGCCATCGAGAACACGGTCTTCAACAGCAGTACCGGAAAGACGGCAACCCTCGGATCGCTCGCGGAGATTCAGCAGCTACCGCCGCAGAACGAGATCCGCCGCGAGAATCTACAGCAGCTGGTGGTCGTCTCTGGGCGTCTGGAGGGATCGGATCTCGGGACCGCGATGACACAGGTCAGGCAGGTGGTGTTGGATCTTCATCTCCCATCCTCGGTTCGCGTGGAGTATGGAGGGACGTACCAGGAGCAGCAGAAATCCTTTCACGACCTGATGCGCGTCCTGGTTCTTGCGCTCGCGCTTGTGTTCGGTGTACTGCTCGCCGACTTCCGGAACTTTTCCGCGCCCATCGCCATTCTGACCTCTTCGATCCTGTCCATCTCGGGCGTTGTCTTCGGCCTGTTGCTGACCCGCACGACATTCAACGTCGCATCGTTCATGGGTCTGATCATGGTGATCGGTATCGTCGCCAAGAACGGCATTCTCCTGCTCGACGCCGACGAGAGGTTCAGGGCGGAGGGGATGCCCGCGCGCGAAGCGATGTTCCACGCGGCCCAGCGCCGTCTGCGTCCGATCCTCATGACGGCGATTGCCGCGATCTCCGGCATGCTGCCTCTGGCGTTCGCTCTCGGGGCCGGATCGCAGATGCTGCAGCCGCTGGCAATCGGCGTCATCGGCGGGCTCATCGTCTCGATGGCGCTCAGTCTGGTCGTGACTCCCGCGGTCTACTACTGGCTCACCCGGGAGACGCCGGCCTCGACTCACCGTCTTCCATCCTGAGCGCCGGCGAATCTCTCACAAGCTCAACCGGTGCTCACATTGCCCAAGCCAACGTGAGCGGACATCCGATCTGTGCCATTATCGCCCCACGACCAGAATAGTGAAGCTCCCCGGAACAACTGCCGGACGTGGCCGGGGATTTTGCGTTGTCGGCTCCGGTCGAGGTCCAAACTCCGCCGTCGCGAGGTACACGCGTCCACTGCTCTCATCGAGCGCCATGGTGCGTGCGCCGCGTTGTGTCGATAAGGTCTGCACCACCGGAAGGCCGTTGCCGCTGCCATCGAGAACGGTCAGTGTGCCCTCTCCATTCGAGGCGAAGGCAAGCTTCCGCGTCGCATCGTAGCCGGCCGCGTCAGGCCCCTCACCGATCGCAGGCGAGGCGATCTGCTTTCCTGTATTCGCGTCGGTGACCGCCATCTTCTTTCCGTCACACACCGAGAACAGCCGGCGGCCCGGGGCATCGAGGGCCAGGCCTGAAGGAGAGTCACAGCCCGTCAGCGGCCAGACCGCCGTGATCTTCTTCGTCGCAGCGTCGACCCGCGCAATCTCGTTCTTGTCTTCTATATTCACGAACATCGCACCCTTGCCATCCGCCACGGCAAACTCGGGCCGGCCGGGGAGGGCAACAGTCGCAACCACCTTGCGTTCGGCAGTATCGATAACGGTGACATCTTTGCTGCGGCCGTTGAAGGCCCAAACGGTCTTTGTAACCGGCTCGAAGGCGATGCCGTCCGGATTCATTCCGGTGGGAATGGTCGCGAGCGTCTGCAAGGTGCTGCGATCGAAGACAACAACAGCGTTTGCGCCGCCATCGCTGACGTAGCCGAACTTACCCTGTCCGTCCAGGGCGACACCATGCGTGCCCTTCAGCCCTGTGATCGCGCCCACACTCTTCCCGTCGGTCGTATCGATGACCTCGACACGTGGACCATGTGCCACGTAGAGGCGATGCGCCGATGGGTCTACGGTCAGGTAGTCCCATCCGCCCTCACCACCGATCTTCCAGTGATCCTGAACTCGGAAGGGCGGCGCCTGGGCGGGTGCGACGGCCACTGTGCCCAGCAGGCCAAGGACCACAAGCACCCCGGCGAAAGATGCTCCCGGACGCAACAAAGATACGTTTGACTCGCGGTTCTGATGCATGGGCCTCTCCTATCACTCACACCGAGGGCTCGGTTGCCATCCATGAAGCGGACACCTACCCAGGGTCTCCTGATGATAATCGGCAGAGCATAGGACGTGCCGACCGCGGCCCTGCGATCGAGGGAACGCCGGCGACGGACGGTGGATCTGGACTTTCCAAGGCGAGGCAGAGGGCCCGTCGGCGGACCCGGGAGGCGCGTCACCGGAAAGTGCTATCAACTTCAGCCCCGGGACGTGCAACGGTAGTGTCGGGTCCGTACCCACACGTCCAGCCCTGATCGCAAGCTCCCCTCAGCAAACAAGCTGGAGGTTTGTACGCGCCCAGAAGGCTACGCTCCGCCCCGCAGAGGTTATCGAATGAATGCATCCGGACCAACTCTTATCGGCCACTACAGTGCGCTCCTCGTCGCGTTATCCATCGGGATCGCAATCCTGTCCGCGTACGCCGCTCTCGACCTCGCAGGCAGAGTGACCTCCTCGCGCAGACGAAGCACACGTCTCCCATGGCTGACCGGAGGTGCGGTCGCGATGGGAATCGGAATCTGGTCCATGCATTACATCGGGATGGAGGCCTTCCGGCTCCCTCTGCCCGTTCAGTACGACTGGCCCACGGTTCTGCTCTCACTTGTCTGCGCGGTTCTCGCATCGGGCGTCGCGCTCTTTGTCGTAAGCCGTAAGACGATGAGCACCGCCCCGGCCGTTGCTGGCAGCCTTCTCATGGGGAGCGCCATCGCTGGCATGCACTACATCGGCATGGAAGCCATGCGCCTTCCGGCCATGTGCATGTACTCGGCTCCGCTGGTTACGGTCTCGGTCGTTGCCGCCATCGTGATCTCGTACGTCGCGCTCCTTCTGACGTTCCGGGCCAGAAACATCACCAGCGCCTTCGGACATGGAAAGGGAATCAGCGCGCTGGTGATGGGAGCGGCGATCCCCGTGATGCACTACCTGGGCATGGCCGCCGTACATTTCGTTCCTGCGCCGCTGGACGCCCTCGACATGGCGCATGTCATCAGCATCTCTGACATCGGCATTGCGAGCATCGCTCTGGTCACCATCGTCATTCTCGGCCTGGTGTTCGTGACCGCCGTCATTGACCGCCGCTTCTCTTACCAGGAGCAGGCCCGGGAGAGCGCCGAAGCATCGAATCGGGCCAAGAGCGAGTTTCTCGCGAACATGAGCCATGAGATCCGGACGCCCCTCAATGGCGTGATCGGCATGACCGAATTGACCCTCGAAACCGAACTCACGCCTGAGCAGAGGGAGTACATCGAAACTGTCAAGCTTTCGGCCGACCTGCTGCTGAGCGTCATCAACGACATCCTGGACTTCTCAAAGATTGAGGCTGGAAAGGTCGACCTCGACGAGATGCCGTTCGACCTCCGCGAGTGCATGGAGGCGACTCTCAAGACGTTAGCCCTGCGGGCCGACGAGAAAGGGCTGGAGTTACTCTGCGAGATTGCTCCCACGGTTCCCGAAACGCTTCGAGGAGACTCCAACAGGCTGCGTCAGATCGTCATCAACCTGGTTGGAAATGCGATTAAATTCACCAGCTCAGGGGAGGTCTCGCTGCACGTGTCCACGAAAGGGGAGGAGCAGAGCCCCTGCACGCTGCACTTCGTCATCTCTGATACCGGGATCGGGATTGCTCCGGACAAGTTGGAGGCCATCTTCAACTCGTTCACGCAGGCCGACACCTCCACCACGCGCGAGTACGGCGGAACGGGGCTCGGCCTGACCATCTCGAAGAGCCTGATTGAGCTGATGGGCGGAAAGATCTGGATCGAGAGTGCTCTGGGAAGCGGGTCGCACTTCCATTTCACCATCCGCATGGACCCCGCAGAGGCGTCCGGGAAGAGCCGGGACTCCGCCGGCCGGTGCGAGGTTCTTGCCGATATCAGGGTGCTGGTTGTCGACGACAACCGGACCAACCGAAGAATTCTGCAAGGTCTCCTCAGCGGTTGGGGCATGAAGCCGACCCTGGCCGAGGACGCCGAAAGCGCACTCGCGCTGCTGGAAGAGGCGCGGGAGTCAGGCGACTCCTACCGCCTCATCCTCACCGACATGCACATGCCCAAGATGGATGGATTCGGTCTGGTGGACAGGATCAAGCAGACCGATGGGCAGTCGACCTCTACCATCATGATGCTCTCCTCGGGAGCCCATCGCGGTGACGCCGCACGTTGCCAGGAACTTGGTATCGCTGCTTACCTCCTGAAGCCGGTAAGGCGGCTCGAGCTGCGTGAAGCAATTGCGCGCGTCGTTGGTGCAAAGACGGAGGCCGATCAGCCGGCCGGCATGATCACACAAACCTCCCTGCAGGGCTCGCGAGATTCGCGCAGGTTCCTGAACATCCTTCTGGCCGAAGACAACCGCGTCAATCAGAAGCTCGCCATCAAGCTCCTCGAAAAGCGCGGTCACACCGTGACGGCCGTTTGGAATGGCGCCGAGGCCGTATCGGCCGTCGAACACACGGCCTTCGATCTGGTGCTGATGGACGTGCAGATGCCCGAGATGGGAGGCATCGAGGCCACCGCCGCTATCAGGGAGCTCGAACAACTAACCGGCGGCCATCAGCCGATCATTGCGGTCACGGCCCTCGCGTTGAAGGGCGATCGCGAGCGCTGCCTTGCCGCCGGTATGGATGGGTATCTCACGAAGCCGATCCGTCCCCAGGAGTTGGATGAGGTACTGGACGGGTACCTCACGCACAAGACCATCGATCCCAAACTGCTTGAACCAACCGCCAAGGCGCACGTGCAGGCCATCCTCGTGCAAGAGCTGCTCGATCGCGTCGAGGACGATCTCGGCTTCATCGTCGAGCTTGCGGAGATCTTCCGCCAGGACTGTCCACGCTCCCTGGCGACGGTTCGGGTCTCGCTTGAGCGTGGAGATGGCGATAGCGCCAAGCGTGCAGCCCATGCTCTCCGGGGGGCGCTCTCCAACCTGTCCGCAACGCCTGCCGCCGCCCTCGCCGGATTGATCGAAAGATCCTCGTCGGCGGGAGATCTGGTCGCAGCCAGTGGAGCTCTGGAGGACCTCGAGCGGGAGATACCCCGTGTCTTCCTCGCCCTGGACGCCCTCTGCAAAGAGCCCGTCCTTTGAAAATCCTGGTCGCGGATGATGACGCCGTTTCCCGCCGCATGATGCAGCGAATGCTGCTGCAGAGCGGGTATGAGGTGACCACGGCACAGGACGGCGCCGAAGCTGTCAGTCAGCTGCTCAACGAGAGCGGACCCAGGCTGGTCCTGCTCGACTGGATGATGCCGCAGCTGGATGGTCCGGAGGTCTGCCGTCAAATCCGCTCCAGCGCGGGCCGGCCCTACGTCTACATCACCCTGCTCACCTCGAAGGAGTCGAAGGAAGACCTCGTGGCTGGTCTCGAGGCCGGCGCCGACGACTACCTGACTAAGCCTTGCAACAGCGGGGAGCTCCGGGCAAGGCTTCGAACCGGGGAACGAATCCTGAGCCTCGAGGACAGCCTGGTGACCGCACGCGAGGCAATGCGATTCGATGCGACACACGACGCTCTAACCTCGCTTCTGAATCGTGGCGCCATTCTGAGCAGCCTCAACCTCGAGCTGCAACGAGCTCAAGCGACCGAGGCTGGTCTCTCCATCTTGCTGTCGGACGTGGACCATTTCAAGCACATCAACGACACCTACGGACATCCGGTCGGCGATGAGGTTCTACGAGAGATCGCGGCTCGCCTCAAGCGCTGCGTTCGTCGCGGAGACCGGGTCGGTCGTTATGGAGGCGAGGAGTTCTTCCTCATCCTCGCTGATTGCGAGTGCAAGGATCTCCGTATGCGAGCCGAGCAGATCCGGGCAGTGGTCGGATCGACGCCAGTCCGTACCACAGCGGGTCCGCTGCAGATCTCGATCAGTGTTGGCGCGCTCGAGATCAACGCGGTGAACCGATCCCAAGCCGCGGAACGTCTGCTCAAGGATGTCGATGAGGCCCTCTATCGGGCGAAGAAGGACGGGCGAAACCGAATCTCCGTAGCCGAGATACGCGAGTCGAGTCCCATAAAGATTGTGACCGCGTCGAAGCTGGCACTCTGCTCCTGACGAGGTTGCACGATCCGGAGCAACTGCCGATGCTCGGCAGCAACTGGCCTGCCCGGTCTTTTGTACCAAGTGAAGAGTTAGTGTAGCGCGGTTAGCGATGTTGCTTGATAGCCGCCGTCGGGGGTGTGGGGAAGTGGGAAGCGCGTAGCGGTTTCCACTTCTCCATACC